>MDTB01101472.1_pt1 | contig 10164 bp, 12 predicted proteins | sample 811161 | NCBI WGS metagenome assembly MDTB01 (sample SAMN05326650, study PRJNA326480) | marine metagenome | isolation source: seawater | place: Mediterranean Sea | collected 2009
AGTGAGACCACTGAAGCTACACTTATTAACGATATAAAAAGCGATGGCACGATCAAAGTTAGATTTTTCTTCGTCATTAATAACCTCCTTCATTTCTTGAAATAAACATCTTGCTGAGTCCTGATTACAGTGAACATTTTTTAGAGCTTCAATTTCTCCTTGAAGTTGATGTCCATTATGTTGTAGCTCACACCAGAAGTTAAACAATGGTTCATACAAATCATTAACCCACACCTTAATGTGAGGATATCTTTTTGTTACTTCTAATGCTACAGAACCACCACCCATAAATGGTTCACGATATTCTTTATAATCTTTAAGATCAGGAAAGAACTGGAACAACTTAGATAGTGCTCTAGACTTACCACCTGGATATCTTAACGGTGTCTTTAAAGATTTGATACTCATTTCCACTCCACTCCTAACATAATCTCAGTTAAACATGCTAAAGTATTAATCTCTTGGTCAGCAACAAAGTTTATTTGATACTGATACTTTGCTATGATGATAACAATGTTTGGTACAGAACGACCAGTAGCATGTTCGTACATTGTATCATAGATCCTTCTCATAATGTGATGGGGATCATGATCCATGTGTTGAGTTACCCACTCCTTGACCAACTTATAGTTACGATCCTTCATTGCTTTAATGAGATCATAAGCATTGATGTCTGCTATATCTGTTAAGATATCTGCCTCTATCTTACCCTTAGCTGCATGTCTCTGTGTCTCATTAAGTAACCTTCTCCAGTCAGGATAATATCTCTTAATCAGTTTAGCAGTAACCTTATCACTAGACTCAATAGACTCACTTGTAAGGATCTCCCTAAGTCTTTCAAAGAACTGGGAGCTTAGTTCTGTCTTCTCTACATTATTAATTTTAAAATCAACAACAGTACACCTAGATTTGATAGGATCTATCAAACGATTAACGAAGTTACAAGTAAAGATAAATCTACAGTTCTTATGATACTCCTCTATTGCTGCTCTAAGGATCATCTGAACATCTTGAGTCATATTGTCTGCCTCATCCAGTATGACCACCTTATGAGTCTTTGTAGAGGTCAGAGAGACTGTAGTAGCAAATTGCTTTACTCTAGTTCGGATAGTATCAATCGATCTACCCTCGTCTGATCCGTTAATAATAATATAAGAAGCACCCAACTGATCACAGAGAGCTCGAGCTACTGTGGTCTTACCTATACCAGCAGAACCAGACAGCAAGAGGTTAGGAATCTGACCCTGATCTAGAAAACCAAGGAAAGATTTCTTTAACCCATCTGGTAGGATACAATCATCAATAGTTTTGGGTCGATATTTCTCAACCCAAAGGAATTCAGTTTTCATCAGGTTCCATTTGAATAACACCACTCGATCTCATCTCATGGTATCGATTACGAATCTGGTCTTTAAACCAGGCGGATCTATTACTAGCAAGATCATACTTAACAAGCTCATCCAATATCTTAAGAAGATCTGCTTCTTGTTTAGTAAATGATATGTTAATGATTAACTTCTTTTCACTCATTGTGGTTCTAAAGCAACGTAATACTTTAAGTTAACATCCTGAGATCCCTCCCAATCACTAACAACCCATTCAGATAAGAGTTGTTCTGATACAGATACCTTATAAGATGCCTTATTGTATACACGTAAGTTATCAACCTTCATGTTGAGATCATACTCACCTGTAGTAGTAGCATTGGGTAGATCAAATCTACATGAGTTACTGGTGTCCATATCCTTATCAGAGAAGTTAATGAAAGCAGCAGTACCATCACTACAGAATGATAGATCCCTAAAACCAAACTTACCTGAGATATTCAATCCCTTATTAAGTAAGGACTTATCTAAATCAAACCCAATGTTTGAACCAGGAAATCTAACAGACTTATCAGGAGCAACCTTAAGAGTAATCTCTGGATCACTGTAATAGTATTTGATTGCTATGTTATTACCACGAAGAACAACATAGTCCTCATTACCAAACTCTAGAGTTGGATCATCTAAGATTCTTAAACCAGATAGAAACTGACTCAAGTCATAGATTGCAAAGTCTTGTGGGAAGTATTCCTCACACTCATACTCTGCTAAGATGTTCTCTGCATTAGAGATAGTCTTAACGATGTTCCCCTTCTTGAATACTATAGAGGAATTAATTGTTGCGAAGTTCTCAAGGACTGAGAACGTCAGTTCTGATAAATGTACTTTACTTGTCATAATCTACGGAAAAGGCGGTTGCTCCTGTCTGTGCATCATTTGCTGCTGCACGTTTATCATTGAAGTGACAGAGTAATACAGCATAGTGGATAATCTTAATGATGTCCTTACGTGCTGTACCCTTCCTATCATACCGTGAAGCATATTTCAATATGTTAGATCTACAGAATGCTTCTGCGTCACCTACTGAATCAATCAAATCCAAAGTTTGAATATTGTTTGAAGAGTAGTGAGCTCTGTAAGTCTGGGTAATATAATCTGAGACCTCTTGCAAGATCTCTTTTTCATTGTATTTCAACGGTTCCATACGTACTGTATCTTATCATGATAACACTCAAATTCGATTCCGTCAAGACTTTTTAGCTTAATTTTATGTAAAGGACTAGAAGGAGTTCCCACCCCTTCCAAAATCATTCCTGACCTACCATCAATCAAGGTAGCCCAATGTCCTAGGTATCCGTTCTTACTCGCCATCGGTCTCCTCCTCTAGATCTACTTTAGCATCAATCTTATCATATAGATCAACGAAGGACTGCTTAGTCTCTTCATCAAATCTATTTACACATACCTGTATCGCTTTAACACGATTGTTCCAGATTGCAAAAGCACGAATGATGTGTACCAATCTACGTGTTGAGATAACCTCATCAATACCACCATCACGGAATGTTCTACGGATGATATCAGACCAGTTAGCAAGATTCTCGCAGAACTCTTCATCAAGTACACCTAGGTTAGCAGATACTTTCTCAAGGATCTTCTGCTCAGTCTTAGGAGTAGGATACTCTTGCTCAAAGGTTAAGGCGAATCGCTCAAGAAAGGCTTCGTTGAGCACGTTAGTTCCAATAAAACGTCCATCATCTGAACCCTTACCTTTTGTGTTTGCTGTTGCGATGATGTTGAATCCTGATTTTGGTTGAACGAATCTTCCAACCTTTTTAAGGAAAACACCCTTTCCTTCAAGGATTGATTGAAGGCAGAGGATTTTGTTTGAGGCAAGGTCGATTTCGTCAAGGAGCAAGATAGCTCCTCTGTTGAGAGCTTGAATAACTGGACCATCGTGCCAGACGGTTGCACCGTCAACAAGACGGAAGCCGCCAATGAGATCATCTTCATCTGTTTCTATCGTAATGTTTACCCTAACTAACTCTCTACCTAACTGAGCACATGCTTGCTCTACGCTAAGTGTCTTACCATTACCAGATAGTCCAGTAATGAATGTAGGGTAAAACATATTAGAACTGATGATTTTCTTTACATCAGAGTAGTTTCCAAACGGTACATAGTTTGGATCCTTCTGTGGAATTAAGTCTTGTTCTACTGCAGGTGTTGCTGGTAGTCCTTCATAGACTCTCTCAAGTTTCTCTGCAACAGTGAGGTTCCAAGAACCTACTTTAACTTTAAAAGCTTTAAGACGTTTGCTGACAGTTTGATAACCTAGATCAAAGTGAGCAGCAGCTTGACGTAACTGAGATGCATCGATCTCTGTTCCGAATTTTTCTTGTAAGTAACCCTTTATGTCTTCTGTGGTTACTGGTGAAGGTGCGAAAGGCATTTTGGATTTTGTTCTGTATGTTATAAGTATAATGGACTGTATGGATTTGTGGGGAAAGGGAGGACAGTTTGTTAACTGACCATCCCTATGAATGAACTAAGGATCTTTTTGTTATTAGACTTGCTACCTAGCATCTTTTTAAATGCTTTGGAAATTTGACCCTTAGCAGCACCAGACTCAACAGCAAACTCTGCATCTGTATCTAATGCTTTATCTTGAAGAGCGTAGAGCTCACTGAACCCTGTAGGATTAGGAATTACAACCGCCTTATCCTTTCTCCATTGCTTCTGTATATCATAGTAATTAGTAGTACTATAACGATTTACAAAGCTTTGTAAATGTGTACCAGGAAGAATTCTGAATCCTACAACATTAACACCAGGATTACGATCTTTAACTTGATTTATTAAAGTTGTTGTTACATCTGTATAACCATCAGTGAATTGAGCATAGACTCTACCAGTTTTACGATCACGTAAAGCATGGTCGTAACCCATTCTAACTTGAGATACTTTTGAATCTTCTCCATCGTAACTGTAAGTCTTTTTACCAACACCTATCATACTACCCTCACCATCAGTAAGAACACATACATTAACTTTCTCTAAGTCATTCTGTTTCTTAAATGTTGGTAAGATGTAGTTAAGACAAACCATTGCTTCATTCAATGGAGTACCTGATAATTCTAACCCTGTTGTTGGTCTATAGAAACTGTTTCTGTGACCTTGATACAACCAAGCTTCTCTCCAAACATTTACACACTGTCTCTCATAGTTACGTGAATTGCTACGTGATGAAATAAGATTAACCATATTGAAGTTGTTACTATCAACATAGATTTCTCCAACTACAGGTTCTACCTCTTCGTTAGAAGCTCTATATCCAAAATACGGATCAGATGAATTGGTATTAGATTTAATTCTATTAACTATTCTCCACTCATTAGTAAAGGCATATACTTCAAATGGTATCTGAACTTTCTTACAGAATGCAGTTAGATTAAGTAGTTGCTTAACAGTTGAGTAGATTGTAGTGTTCATTGAACCTGACCAATCTAGAACAAATATAAGACCATGATTCTTACCATCAGGTAGAACTGTTATCTTTTTAAAAAGGTCTTCGTTATACTTGTAAGTGTGTAACCTTGCTGTGTCTAGTACTCCAGTTCTAGAAGTAGCAGCACGAGCATAAGCACTAGCAGACTTACGACACTCAAACTCTTTAACAAGATAGTTTACTTCTTTCTGTGATTGCTTACGAAATTTACGGTACTCTGCATCAGGTGTACTGTATACAAAAGATTCTACATTACCATTGTGCTCTGGTACATTATCCTTTACAAACTTTTTAAGATTATCAGCAGTAGCTAGAAATTCTTTTCTATTTGAATCTATCCAGTCATGTACCTCAGACCAATCAACAACTACAGAATCTATATCAAGATTCTCAGGTAACTCAGCATAAGATATTGTACGACTGTTATAGTCATTTCTATTTAATCGTTTTGTTTGCTCATCAAATGCTTTTTGTGTACGTGCTTCATCAGAGTTGTGATCACCACCTCTATTAGAACCTTGTGTGCAATCATCACCATCCTCATCCTCTTCTCCTTCATCATCATTACCACTTCCATCAGAAGAAGATGATTCAATTTCCTCATGCTCTGGTGATGGTTCTGTCTGCTGCAGTTCTAACTCACCAGTTCCTTCTTTAGATGAATTGTTAGGTAGGTTCTCTTTTTGAGCATTCTCTTCCATCTGCTTCTGATAAGCATAAACATCTTTTGCTATCTCAATAACTTCTTCAAATGTTTCTGCAGCTTCTGCTCTAACAACAAACACCATTTCTTCTGCTGTGAATGGTATCATAGCAGTAGCACCAACCTTAGCATTAAGATTGATACGGTCAATTAAAATAAAGGATTCTAAATTCTCATCACCAATCTCAAAGAAATCTCTAGAATCAAGTTCTTTATAACCTCTAGCAAAAGTCTTAATGAGACCAGGATATTTACGCTTCATCAATCTCTCGATGCGTACATCCTCAATCACATTGATATAATCTTTAGGGCAATCTGCATCTTGCGTCCAATCATAGTTGGGTGTATATAATGCATGTCCTACCTCGTGACCTACTAGGAGATCGTATACAGTGTTTGAAGCGAAGTCCCACTGTGGTAATTGAAGTACTCTTTTTTGTACATCAAAAGATGCTGTTCTGCAGGTTGGACTATGCTCTACTATAAGGTTCTCTGTAGCAAGCAGTCTAGCAAGGTTACCTTTAATTTCGTGCTGTAGAGTCATGCTGTTCCGTGTCTTATGTACCTATAATACATGATCATAGAGACACTTCAACCAATAGTGTCCACTTTCTATACTGTCACATTACCAGCGATGGTGATCCTGTTCTCATCAGAACTATGATATGGGTTGACCCCATGATGAATTCTAGAAGGGAATAGTATGATAGCACCTTCTGCTCCCTTGTCAACCGCCACGTTCTGTATGAACACACCCCCATAATGAGTAGGGTGTATAAAGTATGGGCATCCTGGAAAAGATTCTTTAGAAGTGTTTTTATGAAAAGGAAGACTTCTCTCTTCCTCTAAGGTAAATGGTATCTTATGAAAAATAATATAACTATAGATCCCATAATGATTATGTGGTGGGTTATATAGGTTCTTCGATGTGATGTTAACCCAAGGCTCATCCATCTTTAAATTCTCAAAACCTATATGTGGATGCATTACCTTAGCCATCTCTGTCTCATACTCATCAGTATAATCCTTATACTGAACACGATAAGCATTAGCAAGACCTACAATGTATGGTCTCAATAGATTAGAAGCTTCTGGTATATTAAAACAATCATCCTGTATACCAGCAGTAGCAGCTTGCAGACTTCTATCAGAATTAATAATAATATTATCTAATTCCTTTCTGTCTTCAGGAGACATATGTGTCTGCACATAACCAGAACAAAAGAATGGTTGAAAATTAATATTCATTAATCATGCTATAGTTCTTAGGTTTCTCTACAGTAAGAGTTCTTTGAAACTTATCAGTCATAGATTCCTTATGAGATATTACGAATACATTTGTGCTATCATCGAAATTACGTAGGATCCAACCAAGGTCAGAAGAACCAGATTGATCAAGAGAGCCGTCAAAGATTTCATCGAGTATAAGAAGATTAGTGTCTACGCTATTCTTAAGCTTAGCAACGCTACGCCAAGTAAGCAGAAGTGCTATATCAATACGTGCCTTTTCTCCTTCACTGAATGACTCGTATGAGAACACATCTCTATATCTAGACTTAATAGTTTCCTCAAAGTTTTCATCTAAAGTAAAGTTAACATAGAAGTCCATACCTTGTAGATACTGATTAATCAGTTTATTCATTGTAGGAAGGTATGTCTTAATTATTCTAGTCTTGATACCACTATCCTTTAATAACTGGCCAGCAACATGTAATGTATCTTTATCCTTCTTAGTAGAAGCTATAGACTGTTTAGTAGTATTACCAGTTTCTATAAGACTTTTAAGTTTCTCAAACTCTGCTTTTTTATTTGCAGAGTCTTTAGTAAGATCATCTATCTCATTCTCAATATCTTTAATAGTATTTCTTACGGTATTAATTTGAAAATTGAATTGACTAATCTTTGAGTTGATATCAATAACCTTACCACTAAGTTCAGTAAATTTAGTTTCTCTATTTTCCTCATCTATGATAGCAACTTCCAATTCTTTAAACCCACCCTCAAGCTCACCTATCTCAGTGTTACCTTCTTCTATCTTTACTGATCTAAATTCTTCAGATAGATCCTGTGTGCAAGTAGGACATACATGGTTATCTTGAAAGAACTTATGCTCCTTGTGACAAGTTTTAATTTTTTGAGATACCTTTGATCTAAACGAATAAAGTTTCTTCAACTTCTTAGATACATCCGCTAGTTCTTGTAATTCTAATTGCAATCTAGCAGCTTCTATATTCTGAACCTCTATTGCATCTATAGAAATTTTCTCATCTGAATTAAGTTCCTCTATCTTTTCTTTCTTTCTATCAATCTCACTTTGCGTCTTCTTCTCTATCTCATACATATAATTTTTCTGAAGTTCTATCCTCTGTCTCTGTATTTCAAACTGACCTTCTAAGCTTAACAACTCTTCTCTATTCTCTCTAACTTTAACACGTAAAACATCATTCATAACAGAGAAGATCTGGATGTCTAATATGTCCTCAATGATCTCTCTACGTTGTGCACCAGGTAATCTCATGAAAGGAACAAACGTAGATGATCCAAGTATCACAACCTGTGTGAATGACTTATACGACATTCGTAGTATGTTTTGTTCTAGATTCTTCTGCTGTATTGCTACTGTATGATCCTGATCTAAAGGTTGACCATTCATATAGATTAGAAACTTGTTAGGTTTAATACCACGTACAACTGTGTACTTATTATTACCAATATGAAACTCTACTTCAGCAATACAATCCTTTTCATTGATACTATTAACCAATGCAGATTTACTAATTTTACGAAACCCTCTTCCAAACAAAGCAAAGGTCAACGCATCTAGGATGGTTGACTTACCTGCACCGTTGTGTCCAACTATTAAATTAGTCTTAGCTTGTGTTAAATCAATTTCAGAATAGTTATTTCCAGTACTAAGGAAATTTTTCCATCGAACCTTTTCAAATATAATCATAAAATACGTGGTGGAATAATCAAATCATTTTTGGAGAAGACGACATAATTTGTTTCTTGAAAATCACATGCTTTCATTATAGCATCTCCGTCAACCTCCTCAACATCAAGCTCAGGAGTCATTGGATCATTTAGTTCATCTACAAGATAAACGTATCTCTCAGCATCTTCCTCTGCCTCAAACATAGGCACAACTTGTTCCATGTCTTCTCCAGTTACAGAGAAAACTTGCTGTGGTTGTCCAGATAGGGTGAGGATAAACATGTTCATACGACCTCGCATGACTCTATGTATAGAGATTGCATCAGTTTCTTTAGATCGGTTTTGTCTACTGCTATCTCTGCTTCATCAATATATTCATTGAGAAGAGTTAGAGTATCCTTAACATTGATCTCAACATCTTCATCTAAGTCAGTGTCTACAAGGGTTTCTACGATCTTAACATCATGAACCCCTGACTGGTATAGCCTATCTAAAATAGAATCAAACTGGGAGTAGTTAGTCTTTTCCTCTACGATCAATTTTATAAACTGATCAGCATACCTTTCAGTATCAAACTCACTATAATCATTCTCAACATCATTATAGTATATCTTACTGAAGATTTCATATGGGTTCTTAATGAACCTCAGCCTATCAGTTTCTGTATCATAGATATGAAATCCTCTCTGATCCTTGTAATCATTCCAGAACATCTGATATGGATTACCTAAGTACTGAACATTGTTCCTCTTAGATCTGTGATGGAAATGACCTGACCATACACGATCAAATCTATTAAACTCTTTTATAGTACGTCCACCATCAAAATGCATACCAGGTGTAACCTCAAACCCATCTATCTCTAGATGTCCAGCACATATATCAGCATTGCTATTGTTTATAAACCATTCAGATCTATCTACATTAGCAGTATTAATCCAAGGTAACAATAGAAAGTTCTTACTATCAAATTTGATCTCATGTGGTTCACTATAGATCTTAATATTCTCGTACTGTTCTAACAACAACTCAGGGGAATTGATATGACTACTATTCTTATAGTATGTCGTATGATTCCCTAGAATCATGTGTACATCATATGCTCTAAGTCTGTCGAAATAGTTAGTCTTAATCCTTGCAAAAGTATTAAAATCCAAAGACTTTCTGTTATCAAATGTATCACCCAGATCAAGGACTGTAGTGATACCCTCTCGTTCAAGAGTAGGGAAAAATATCTCATCATAAAATCTTTGGAAGAAATTCCAAAAATGCACTGAACCTTTGCGACCATCTAGGTGCTGATCTGTAATGATAGCAAGCTTCATTTTTTTGTTGTACCACTACGTGTCCTGTTATGAATAACTATAAATTTATCTGCTGCATATGATCCTGCAAGACACACCTCAATTTTATCACCATCTACCCAGTTCATATCACCATTCATTTTGGTATGAAGCATGGCTTCTTGAATCTTGTCTATAACGTCTTGTGTTAATTTCATACGAAGCTCTTATTGAAGGATGTTGTTGTCTTAGTTTTTGTACTACTGCTAATTGTACTTCCAGAAAATTCATCTGCCCTCTCTTGATTTGTTTCTAATAGTGATGTGATTACCTTCAATTTTAAAATCTAGATAGTCAGTGTGATCCCACCCAAGTTCTTCATACAGACCATTTAATTTGTCCATATCATCC
>MDTB01166551.1_pt1 | contig 10164 bp, 8 predicted proteins | sample 811161 | NCBI WGS metagenome assembly MDTB01 (sample SAMN05326650, study PRJNA326480) | marine metagenome | isolation source: seawater | place: Mediterranean Sea | collected 2009
ATCGGCCTGCTCGCCGACCGAACCAGTCAGGAGGCGCTCGGCTGGGTTTCGCTCGTCGTCGTCCTGATGATGGCGGCGATGTGGGCGGCCGTACGGGCGAACGCTCCAACCGGGAGCGCTACACCGGCGTCGTGAGCACGCCGGCCTTCGAGGAGATCGCGATCCCTCGTCGCCCGACAACGAGATCGTTGCGGTCGAGGCCGTGGGTCATGAAGCCGAGCGAGATGCCGGTCGCCGGGTCGGCCCAGCCGATCTGACCCTTCGCTCCACCATGACCGAAGGCCCACTCGCTCGATGTGTGGCCGTGGCCGCGGAGCGCTTTTTGGTCATCGGCACCCGCGATCGTGAAGGCATGGGTGCGGTTGGCGCGGGTGCCGAGTGGGTCGGGGTGCGTCTGGCGGATCGTGCGCAACGCGTCGTCTTTGACCTCCGGGCGCAAGATGTTGCCGCGGTCGTGGAGGATCGCCTGGTACCAGCCGGCTATCGACGATGCCGAGGCGATACCGCCCCCACCCGGGTGCCCACCGGCACGGACCATCGGGTCGTTGAACACCCTGAGGGCCTCGTTGGTGACCTCGGTCTCGGGCATGTCGACACCATGGAGGGCCTTGAACTCCGCCGGGTCGATCGGGTCGCCGACGTCGAACACATCCTTGATGTCGCCCTGCTCGTCCTCGGGGATCGCGAGCCAGCGAGGCTGGCCGGCTGGGGTCATGAGGCGTTCGGTGATGACGTCGGCGTACGGGCGGCCCGCCACTTCTTCGATCATGTCGGCAAGAACCCAGTGCGCCTGGGAGGGGTGATACTCGAAGCGAGTGCCCGGCTCCCAGGTGGTGTGCCAGCTTGCGTACCGCTCGAGCCGCTGTTGACGATCGATCGCCTCAGCACCGATCGGGGCGGTCGGGAAGCCACCTGCGTGGAGCAGGACCTGCGAGAGGGTGATGGTGTCCTTGCCGTTTTCGCCGAACGACGGCAGCACCGACGCCACGGTGGCGTCGACGTCGAGCAACCCCTCGGCTGCGAGCTCGAGCACGGTGAGGCTGACGGTCGGCTTCACCGCCGAGTAGGTGTGGAAGCGGTTGTGGTCGGCTGCGTCGCCGTAGGCCTCTGCGTAGACGATCTCGTGGTCGAAGCCGACGGCGAGTTGGTACCCGGGCAGGCGGCCCTCGTCGACTTCACGACGGCAGCGGGCGACGAGGGCGTCGAGGCGGGATTGGACGATCGAGGTCATGGCGTGACGGTAGACGCCGAGGCATCCGTGCTCCGAACCCCGTTCTCGCTTCGAGCGGGGCGCACGGCGGTCAACGAACGCTCATGCACGATGCCCTGCCACACCCCGACGCCGTAGGCGAGGTGGTCGACGAGTCGGGCCGTCGTCGCCCGGAAGGGGTCGACCGCTGGGCGGCGCTGAAGCACCTCGACGGCGGCAGCAGTCATCACCATCGCAGCAAGTCGTCGCCGTGGCCGCCGTCCGGCCGCAGCGGCGACGAGCGCCAACGGGGCCCACGCACGTGGGATTGCAGCGACGGTCGAGCCGAATGCCTGGGCCATCGCTCCGTTCACGGCGGCCGGCTGGTGATGTTCCCCGAGCGCTCGGCGGACGCGGATCTGGGCTGCGGTGACCGTGGCGGCAGCCGCGCCTGCGACGAGCGCTCCCGGTGCGACCACGGCAGCGGCGATCGTGCCGTACAACTCGGCGGGGGCTCGGCTGGGCGCAATCGCGTCACCGTGTCGGCTGGCGAGCGGTGCCGCAGCCGAACCGTAGGACATGCGCTGCCGGAACCAGGCGCCCCACGACGAACGCGGGCGGTGTTGCACCACGACAGACGGGTCGTAGCGGACGGTGTGCCCGGCGGAGGCGAGCCGCCAGATCAAGTCGACGTCCTCGCCGTACCGCAGCGCCGGGTCGAACCCGCCGACCGCGTCGACCGCTGCCACTCGGACGATCAGCGCCGCAGTGGGGACATAGGAAACCCGCCGACCGGGTGCGACGAGCGACGGAGCACCGCCGAGGTCGAGGGGCGAGAAGGCCTCCTCGTACGCCGCGAGGATGGTGTCACCGGGTGCCGACACGACACGAGGCGCCACCGCCGCGACGGCCGAATCGTCGAAGTGCCCGAGCAATCGGTCGATCCAGTCGGAACCTGAGGGGTCCACCTCGGAATCGACGGTGACGTCGGCGTCCACGAAGGCGACGAACTCGGCACCCTCGGATCGGGCGAGCGCAAGGCCGTCGGTACGAGCCACGCCCGGACCGCCGCTGACATCACGCCGAATCACCCGGACACCGTCGATCGTGCCGATCGGCGGGCTCGAACCGTCATCGACGACGATGGTCGGGCGATCACCCGTGGGGAGGGTGGTGAGGGACGGTTCGTCCCTCACAGGGGTGACGACGGTGGCGTCCCGGTCGGTGGCCGGCGCCACCAGCGGGTGCATCGAGCCGGCGTCGAGGAGTCGACGTGCGAGTGTCGCCTCCGCCCCGGCCCGCACCGGAGCCCCGTCGATCCATCGATCGACCGCCCGGCCGCCGGCCTCGCTCAAACGCATCATCCGGAACGGTGAGCCGCCGACGAGCACCCGACCACTGTCGCGCCGAACGAGCGACGGGTCGGCGACGAGGCGGAGCCCGACAGGTACGGGTTGACGGACGGACATCAATGTCGACGGTAGCGTCGACGGCCGCCACACGGAGCGGCGCCACACCTGACAGGTGAGCCCGTCGGTCCCATACGATCGGATCATGCACAATCTCGTCATCCGCAACGGTCAGGTCATCGACGGTTCCGGCGCTGCGGCGCGGGCCGCCGACATCGCCATCGACGGCGAGACGATCACTGAGGTCGGCTCCGAGATCGGTGCCGGACGACGCGAGATCGACGCCGACGGCCGTCTCGTCACCCCTGGGTTCGTCGACACCCACACCCACTACGACGCCCAGGCGACCTGGGACCCCGAGCTCACACCGTCCGGATGGCACGGCGTCACCACCGCGGTGATGGGCAACTGCGGTGTCGGCTTCGCGCCAGCCGCCGCGGATCGCCGCGACTTCCTGATCCAACTGATGGAAGGTGTCGAGGACATTCCCGGGGCGGCCCTGACCGACGGCATCCAGTGGGGCTGGGAGACCTTCCCCGAATACCTCGACGACCTTGATGCCCGCCAGTGGGTCCTCGACCTCGGCACCCAGGTGCCCCACGGCGCACTGCGTGCCTACGTCATGCGCGAGCGGGCGATCGACGACGCCACCCCCGACGACATCGACGCGATGGCCACACTCGTCGGCGAGGGCTTGCGGGCCGGTGCGCTCGGCTTCTCCACCTCGCGCACACCACTGCACAAGGCGGTCGATGGCGAACTCGTGCCCGGCACGTTCGCCACCGACGACGAACTCCTTGCAATCGCTCGTTCGATCGCCGAAGTCGGCCATGGCGTCTTTCAGACCGCCACCCACCATCCCGAGGTGCCCGACTCGTTCTCGTGGATGCGCGCCGTCGCCCGGATCACCGGCCAACCGGTCGTGTTCAACCTCAACCAGCCCGATTACGCGCCGGACCTATGGCGAGAGGACCTCCAGCTGATCGAGCAGGCCCAGGCCGACGGGCTCAACATCCTCGCCCAGGTGTCGGGTCGGCCGGTTGGCATCCTCGAGTCGTGGTCGGCGACGGTCAACCCGTTCATGCTGTGCCCCACCTGGGGCCTCATCGGTCAACTGCCCGAACACGAACGTCACGAGGAACTCGCCCGGCCCGACGTACGTGCCGCGCTCACCACCGAAGTGCCCGCCGTGTGGAGCGACTTCATCGCGTCGATCACCCGCAGCTGGGACAAGCTCTACCCGTTCTCCGGCGAAGCCGACTACGAACCCGACCCGGCGGCGACGTGCGCAGGGATCGCCGCCGCCCGGGGGGTCGAGCCGGCCGAGGTCGCCTACGACCAGATGATGTCGGAGAACGGGAGGGGACTCCTCTACTACCCGCTCTTCAACTACTCGAACCACAACCTCGATCACCTGTGGGAGCTCCATCAGCATCCCCACACCCGCATGGGTCTCGCCGATGCCGGTGCCCACTGCGGGACGATCGCCGACGGCGGCATGCCGACCTTCATGCTGCAATTCTGGGCCCGTGACCGTGCACGTGGCGACCAGATGCCGATCGAGTGGCTCGTGCATCGCCAGACTCGTCAGACCGCCGAGATGTACGGACTCCGTGACCGTGGCCTGCTCGCTCCGGGCATGCGCGCCGACGTGAACGTGATCGATCTCGACGGCTTGGCGGTCGAGCTGCCGCATCTCGTCGCCGACCTGCCGACCGGCGCAAAGCGCTATGTGCAGCGGGCCGAGGGCTACGGCGCCACCGTGTGCCGCGGTGCCGTCACCGTGCTCGAAGACCAGTTCACCGGCGAGACACCGGGTCGTCTGATCCGCGGGTCGCAGGGCGACCCCCGCTGACCTTGCCTACGGGGACGTCGGCCACATCGTCGGTGTGCCGTCGGCCAGCCACACCGCCGCCGCAACGGCGGCCATCACCGCATCGGAGCCGTTGACGGCCGGTCGCTCGTCGGCCAGCACATCGATCTCGATCGTCGGTGTGCCGAGGGCGCGAACGACACCGAAGGACCGGATGGTGAGGTCGTGGATCTCGCCGGTCTCGGGATCGATCGCAATCGACTCGCTCCGCACGAGTCCAAGCCCCATGTGCGCAGCTCCCGTGCAGTACGAGCGGAGCGTGGTCTCGTCGAGTGGATCGCCGGCTCGAACCTGCACGCGGATCGTGCCGTCGGCGGCGACCGAGGCAGTGGCCTCTCCTCCGGTCGGCTCCGTGATCCAACCGACCTCGCCACGCGCCGCAGCGAGCAGCACTGCCGCCTCGAGCCAACCGGCGCCGCGAATGGCAGCCGACGTCGGCGGACCGACCACGTCGACCTCCTCGACCGTGACATCGGGGGCGACCCTCGCGATGGCCTCGACGATCCCGGGCGTGCGGGCGACGCGGAGCAGACCGGTGCCGTCGGCATTCACCCCGCCGGCGATCGGGGGGCGCTTCGGCCCGTTGCGCACGACGTCCTCGCGGGCGAACAGCACTCGCACCGGGCGGCCGTGCTCATCGGCCAGTCGGCGGGCCACCTCGCCGATTTCGGACTCGAGCTTTCCCCCGAATGCCCCACCGTTGCCCAGCAGCGACGCCGGCTCACCACCGGGCTCACACCAGGACGCATCGGTCTCGAGGTAGGCCGGTTCGGTCCAGGTGGTCCGGAGCACTGCGTCGAAGTCCCCCTCGGGGAGCTCTATCGGTGGCGGATAGTCGGCGGTCGTTCGGCGGCCCTGAATCTTTCCGGCGGCGGCAAGCGCCGCAGCGCGGGTCTCGGCGACGGCCCAACCATCGCCGTCGGGCACGGCGACCAACGCGCCAGGTGGCGCGATGTCGTCGCTGAAGCCGCCCTCGCCGAGTGCGACATGCGGCCCGACCGACTGGGCGACCCCGCCCTCGATCTCCGCTCGCGTCGCCGCGGCCTCGGCATCGCCCAAGATCACCGGTGTGCCGAAGACCTCCCAGGCATCGAGCACCGGTTGCCATCCGGTGCACCGACACATGTGGGCGAGCAAGGCATCGGCTGCCTTGGCGCGATCGTCGTGGGAAATCTCCTTGGCCCGCAAGCCCTCGAAACGACAGACGATGCCCGGTGTGCAGAAACCACACTGGCTGCCGCCAGTCGCCGCAAACGCCTCGCCCCAGGCGGCGCGGACATCGGGCGCCAGACCCTCGACGGTTGTGACCTCGCGGCCACGCACGCGGCGGATCGGGGTCACGCACGACACGCGCGGCTGACCGTCGACGAGGACGGTGCAACATCCGCACTGACCCTGAGGCGAACATCCGTCCTTGACCGAAACCATGCCTGCGTGTCCCCGCAAGACGTCGAGCAGGGTCGCCGTGGTGTCGGCGACGACCACAGCCTCCCCATTGACGGTGATCTCAACGCTGTCCTGCGACGTACCGGTCACGATCCTCGACGCTAGCGGTCGTCGATACGACCACGGCTCGTCCTCCGACCTCGAGCGGCGGTTAGCGTTGTGACCCGTGCAGGGCCTCCCCCGTCGTTCATTCCTCCTGGGCGGTCTCGCCACCGGATCGATCGCGTTGATCGCCTGCGGTCCCGACACGCAGACCGCCGTTCCGAGCGAGGAACTCAGCTTCCTCACACCAGCGTTCCCCGATGGCTTCCGGCAGGCACCGATCCTCGTGGCAGGCATCGCACAGCGGCTCACCTTCCTCGTGCGCGACGAGATCGATGTCATGCGTGAATCCGCACCAGCCGACCTCACCGTGCGCGTCCGTCAGGGCGACACGGTCGTACTCGACACCACGGTCGCCCGCCGCACCGAGGGCATCATCACGCCGTACTTCCCGCTCGTGATGACCTTCGACGCCCCTGGTGAGTTCGTCGCCGAGTTGCCCGACCATCCCACCGTCGAGCCCGTGCCGTTCCTCGTCGCCGATCGGGTCGACATCGAGATCCCTCAGGTCGGTGATCCGCTTCCATCGGCACCGACCCCCACCGTCGACGACCCCAAGGGCGTCACGCCGATCTGCACCCGGGCAATCGAGTGCCCGTTCCACGAGATCGATCTCGTCGACGCCGTTGCCAACGACAAGCCCACCGTGCTGCTGATCTCCACACCCGGGTTCTGCCAGACCGACAGCTGTGGCCCCGTCGTCGACCTCTTGATCGATGAGGCCGGTGACCGCACCGACCTCAACGTGATCCACGCCGAGGTCTACGTCGACCCGTCGGACTTCGCGACCGGCGGCTTCCCCGAACTCACACCCGCCGTGAACGCCATGGCACTCCCGTTCGAGCCCGCCATCTTCGTCGCCGCCGCCGACAACTCGATCCGCGCTCGGCTCGACACCACCTTCGACCGCAGCGAGCTCCACGACGCGCTCTCGGTCGTCTGATCAGCGGTCGGAAAACGACCACCGCCCCGCCGAAGCAGGGCGTTGGTCAGGGCCATGGCCCGCACGCGGGGATTGGGTTCAGCTGAACGACTGGCCGCAGCCGCAGGTGCGCTGGGCGTTGGGGTTGTCGATCGCGAAGCCGGCGTCCTGGAGGCCGTCCTTGTAGTCCAGGGTTGCGCCCTCGAGCAGCTGGGCCGACTGAGGATCAACGACGACGTCGACGCCACCGAAGTCCTTGGTGATGTCGTCGGCGGCGCGATCGGTGTCGAAGTACATCTCGTAGGAGAAGCCCGAGCAGCCCCCGGGGCGAACGGCCACGCGCAGCGCGAGTCCGTCTTCACCTTCGGCGCTGATGAGCTCGTTGACCTTCGAAGCGGCGTTGTCGGTGAGCATGATCATGGTGGGTTCCTCCTGAAGGGCGGAGATGCGACGGGGCCGTCGAACCGTGAAACGTCAGTGTATCGGTCTATCTTCGGTTGGTGGAAGTGGGCCGACCCCGAGCGACGCAAATCTGCCCGGCCGCTTTCGGCAGGCCACACGACGCCTATCCTTATCGACGTGGCCACGACGTCTCCTCCCACCCCCGACTACGTCATGGGTTTGATGCGTGGCGTGATCGATCCCGAGCTCGGAAGCGACATCGTCGAGCTCGGCATGGCCAAGGGCGCCACCGTCACCGACGACGGATGGGTCCGTCTCCAGATCGACCTCACCACGAGCGGCTGCCCGCTGCGCGCCCAGATCCAAAAGGACATCCGCGCTCGGCTGACCTCGTTGCCCGGTGTCACCCGAGTCACGATCGACTGGGGCGAGCTCACCCAGGAAGAACGGTCCGAGGCGATGGTCAAAGCCCGCTTCAACGTCAGCCAGAACGCACCCGATACGAGCATCCCTTCGACCACCAAGGTGGTCATGGTCGCCTCCGGGAAGGGCGGTGTCGGCAAATCGTCGATCACCACCAACCTCGCTGCGGCACTTGCCGAGCAGGGGTACGCCGTCGGGGTGATGGACGCCGACATCTGGGGCTTCTCGGTCCCTCGCATGCTCGGCGTCGACGGTGACCTCGTCTCCAAGGACGGCAAGATCCAGCCACTCGTGCGCGAGATCGGCACGGGCCGCCTAGAAGTCGTTTCGATGGGCTTCCTCGTCGACCAGGAGGACTCCGCTCTCATGTGGCGCGGGCTCATGCTCAACCGCGCCGTCCAGCACTTCTGTCAGGACGTCGCCTGGCCAAGCGATCTCGACTACCTCCTGATCGACATGCCGCCCGGCACCGGCGACGTGCAGATGGGCCTCGCCAAGATGCTGCCCCGGGCCGAGATGTTGATCGTCACAACGCCGGCGCTCAACGCCCAGAAAGTTGCGGCCCGCGTCGCCGACATGGGAACGAAGAACTACCTGCGAATCGTCGGTGTCATCGAGAACATGAGCGAGTTCGTGGCCCCTGATGGTTCGCGCCACTCGCTGTTCGGTGAAGGCGGTGGCCGGCAGCTCGCCGAAGACATCGGTGCGCCTCTGCTCGGGCGGGTCCCGATCGAGCCGGCGGTCAGCGTCAATGGTGACCAGGGCGATCCCGCTGCGCTCGGCGAGACACCGGCGGCCGAGCAGCTCCGTGCGATCGCCCGGGTGCTCGCCGAGGAGTACGTGCCACCGATCGAAATGGCCGGCTGCAGCGCCCGCATGCTTGACGCCGCAATGGCAGCACTCGATGCGCTCGATGGGGACGAATCGAGCACCGAACCAGCAGACGACTCTGCGACGGAATCCGCCTCGGCGACAGCCGCCGTTCAGCGCTCGAGTTCGGGCGGATCCTCAGGGCGGTCGTAGTCGGCATCGCCAACATCGATGATGTCGCCGGGGGCCCCACCGCCCGGAAAACCCGGACCACCGAAACCGGCACCAGGAGCACCGCCGAAGCCGGGACCGGTCACAGTCATGCGCGGCCCGAAGCGGGCGATGAGGACGGTTCGGATGATCGCCCGAGAGGGTGGGAGCAGACACAGCAGGCCGACAGCGTCGGTGACGAAGCCCGGCGTGAGCATCAAGGCGCCGGCCATCGCGATAAGCAGGCCGTCGAGCAGTTCTTTGGTGGGCAACTCCCCGGCATTGAGGCGCTGCTGGAAGCGCATGAGCAAGCCGAGCCCCTCGCGGCGGACGAGGACCGCGGCCACAGCAGAGATCAGGATCATCAAGGCGATCGCGTTTAGGCCGCCGACCACCTCTGCCGCCTGAATCAGGACCCAGATCTCCAGGATCGGGACGACGAGAAAGAGGATGGCGAGGATGCGGAACACTCCCTCAGCGTAGGTCCCACTCTGGGGGTCCCATACGCGCCTGGGTCCCAGCGGGAACCAGCGCCCTAAGCTGACATCGATGAGCGCCCCTGCCGATCGTCCGCCGTCCGTCGACAAGCTGGCCCGGTCGATCGCGGACGTCGGCCTCCCTCACCCGATGCTGGTCGACGCAGCCCGAGCTGCGATTGCGACTGGCGCCCCCGATTCCGCCCGGACGAATGCGGTTGCCACGAGCCGACAGATGCTGCGCCCCGTCATCAACGCCACCGGCACGATCCTGCACACCAACCTCGGGCGGGCTCCGATGGCGTGGGAGCAGCCCGAGCGCTACACCAACCTCGAACTTGACCTCACCACCGGCCAGCGCGGTTCGCGCATGGCCACCGCTGGCGCGCTGATCGCTAGAGCCTGCGGCGCCGAGGACGCCATCATCGTCAACAACTGCGCCGCCGCCGTTCTGCTCGGCCTCGGAGGTCTCGCCGAAGGCAGAGACGTCATCGTCAGCCGCAGCGAGCTGGTCGAGATCGGCGGCGGTTTCCGTATCCCCGACGTGATGGCCCGGTCCGGCGCCAATCTCATCGAGGTCGGCACGACCAACCGCACCCGCGTCGACGACTTCCGCAGCGCCGTCGACGACCCCAACAACGATGTCGCCGTCGTGTTGCGGGTCCACCAGTCGAACTTCACAATCGTCGGTTTCACCGAGGCGCCCACAACAGCCCAGCTCGCCGGACTCAACGCCCCGCTCGTCGCCGACATCGGCTCGGGCTTGCTCGACAGCCGGTGCCCCTGGCTGAAGGGCGATCCGCCCGGCTGGCTGGCCGACGAGCCCGCCGCCCGCCAGACCCTCGACGGTGGGGCTGGCCTCGTGATGTTCTCCGGCGACAAGCTTTTCGGCGGACCGCAGG
>MDTB01165994.1_pt1 | contig 10163 bp, 11 predicted proteins | sample 811161 | NCBI WGS metagenome assembly MDTB01 (sample SAMN05326650, study PRJNA326480) | marine metagenome | isolation source: seawater | place: Mediterranean Sea | collected 2009
AGCTCAATTGGCTTGATTTATGCACTGAAAAAAATTTTTATATTATGTTAGTTATTGCAAGGAAACTAAAATATTTTATAGTCCTATTAAAAAACTTTTTTCTTAATTATGAACGTTTATTATATTCACTAATAACACAAGGAAAAAATTTGTAAATTCCAACATCAGTTTTTTGAGTAAGAAAATTTATTATATTTTTAAATTATATTTAATTATTTAAATAAAGCTCTGAAGGTACTAATCTTTTTTGATAAATGTAGCCGAAAATTTGTAGCTGCATCATAAGTTTTTCATTAAATTTTTCTGGTGGAAATCTCTCAAATTTTGCGTGATGACCTATATATAGAGACTCAAAATTAAAAATTCCTGATAATAACAACCAGCAATTTTTTTTATTTATAGTTATTCTTTTATTTGGTATTAAATTTTTATTTGTTGAAATAGATCCATCTTTAAGGTTTAAAATCAATGAACTTTCATTTTCAATTTTGAATTCTAAAGCAATTTCCATTAGATTTTTCTTTAAATCTTCATCAGACTTACAAATGAAGTCATAAAAATTTTTTAAATATTTTTTTAAATATATAATCAAATCTGAAATTGTATAATCATCAAATTTTTTTAAATTAATATTGTAATTATTGCTAAAACTTTTTGAGGAATTCAATCTTAATTTTTGTAACTCAGAGGCAATATCTTCAAAATTATTTTGTTCTAACCAAAAAGGTTTTGAAACAGAATTATTAGTAAAATCAAAAGTATCACCAGGTACATAATCAAGCAAACTTACTTTTCCCCAATCTAAAGACAGTTTTTTGAGATTTGAAGGAGAGGGTAGATATAGTATAGGTAGAATTTTCTCTCCATACTGTTCCAACAAAGACATAGATATTGTATATGCAGCATAACTAATAAAATGGTCACTTTTAACTAAGTTTGCATTGTCAATTGCGATTTGGATTGTTTTTTTTGTTTTATCTGTAACGATTTTTTTCATTTCTTCAAAATCTTTATTCATTGCAAATTGTGGGTAACAATATGGGTATCCATTAGCAATTCCTGTTTGTGAGGCAAAAAAAATTTTTTTATAACCATTACTTATATTTATAATATGCTTTACTAATTCTTCAGGGAATTTCACAGAATTATCATTCGCATGCACAAAAATATAATCGTCTGTACTAATTATGATTACCGCATCATCTTGACTATGTTCAGAAATAATATAGCTAGAAATTTTATATGGTCCAAAACTTATGTTAATTAAAGAATTTATTTCATTTATATTACTCAGATTATTTTGCACAAGACGCCTTAATGCTCCCTTACTTTTATATTTAGGAAAAAACACTGGAGTTGATGGATTTACTTTTTTTAAAAAACTATCATCACAATGATCATCATGAGCATGTGAAATCACAATTCCTAACTTATTTTTGGATGAATTAATAAATGAAGCCAATATATTGTCATCTAAAAAGCACGGTGGGTGTGTTTTCCAACTGTTAAAAGATAAAGATTCTGATGGCCAAGGGTCTAACAATAAATAGTGACTGTTGTGCTGAAGTAAAAGAGAGGTGTGATTTAAGAAGTGGAACTTTTTATTCATTATGTTAATACTACTTTAATAAAAGTAATTTAATTTTAGTTTATATTCTTTTTGTTGTCTATAAATATTAATAAAATCATAATGAGTAAAAGATTCCACAAATTAGATAAAAAAATTAATTCCTTAATATCAAGTAAGAAATATTATGTCTCCATACCTCCAGCAAGAAAAATTTCATATGAAGAAGATTATCATAATGTCGCTATAGACCCTGACGGTAAAAAAAGGTTTTTACTTAAAGAAAAAAAATTATTTTTTAAAAACAATAAGCATGTAATTAATTTTTTAAAAAAATCTAAGCCAGGTAAAATAATAGATATTGGATGTGGTCTTGGCTGGTTTTTATCATCCATCAACTCTGACTGGGACAAGTATGGTATCGATGTCTCAGAATTTGCTGTCAAGAATGCCTCTAAGTATTGTAAAGCTGAGCAGATAGACATAGAAAAATTTTTAATCACAACAAAATACAAATCAAAATTTGACTATATAATATTTTCACACGTTATTGAGCACTTGAAAAACCCAATTTTTGTTCTTAAAAACTTAAAAAAATTGTTAAAAAAAAATGGAACTTTACTATTAGAAACTCCAAATTTTGACTCCCCGGCCTATAGACTATTTAAAAGTAAGTTTAGATTATTGAATGACCCAACCCACATCAGTTTGTTTACATTAGACTCGATGACCAGAGCATTAAGAGATAATGGATATGTCATAAAAAAAATTGATTTCCCTTTTTTTTAAAACAGATTATTTCAATAAAAACAACCTATTAAAATTAATCAATTATAAAAAAGAAAAAGTTTCACCACCTTTTTTTGGATCAGTAATGTTTTTTTTGTGTAAACTAAATTAATTTTTAAAAGTATTATGTAATTTGAATAAAATATGAAAAAAAGTTTAACCACATCCATTAAAGATGGAGTTATTAGCCTTACTCCAATCTCATTTAAATATTTTAATGATTTTCATGAATATTCAACAAATCCACTTTTTTTTAAATATTTTGAGTACACAGTATTTAAAAACAGAAAAGAGACCAAAAAATATTTAAAAAATTTAATTTTAAATTCAAAGAAAAAAAATTTTCAAAGTTGGAATATTATTTTAAAAAAAGAAAAAAAATGTATAGGGACCATAACAGTTGATATAAAGCTTATCAGAAATTCAGCTGAGTTGGGATATGGTTTAAATCCTAAATATTGGGGAAAGGGATATTTTTCAAGATCTTTAAATATTCTTGAAAATTTCCTTTTCAAAAAAGTAGGTATAAAAAGATTATTTGCAGTAACACCTGTAAAAAATAAAAACTCAATTAAACCATTATTGAAATTTGGTTTTAAAAAAGAAGGAACTTTAAAGTCTTTTTATAAAAAAAAAGATAAGTACACAGATGCGTTTATTTTTTCAAAAATAAACAAAAATTTGAAAACTATTTAAACATATTTTTGTATTTTTTTTTCATTTCTTTTTCTGAAATGAGATTTATATTTTTTAATTTTGCTAGTTCTGAGTTCTTATTTAAGATTATTATTTTTTTATTTCGATTTGAGTGAATATTAAAAAGCCATTGAATTAATTTAAGAGAATTTTCTATTCCCTCATTAAAATCAGAATAATCATTTTTCATAATTTTTTTAAACCTTACAACCAATCCTTTTAAATATGGAATAAAATCTAAATTCTTAAGATAATAAAAAAAATACTTCCTCCTGCATATTCTTAAGGTCTCATCTAATATTTTAGTGGCATATTTGCTTTTAAAACCATAATATTCTTTTTGCTATCTAGTTTCTGTCCTTGATAATATTTTCTTGGTAAGTCTACACCTTGGATAAGAATATTTTTAAAGCCCATAAATACTGCAATTCCAATTGCATGTTCAGCCACTGAAACACCACTTAAATTTTTATATTTATAATTAAAATTTAACTTTCTTTCTATAGTTTCAATTAAAGAACGACGTTTTGGATAGATTGTTAAAAACTTACAACACTCTTTTTGAGGTGTACATTTTTGTAAATTATAATGACGGTCATCAAATGTCGAATATTTAATTTTTAGCTTACCAAATTTTTCTGGATCAAATTTCCAAATATCATTATAGCATGATGTATCAGACATTATCCAAAAGGTTTTTTTTAAGCTATTTAAAAGTTTCAAGTGACTTTCTATTTCTAGCACTGGAAAATGATTATTACTTGATATTAAATAATGTGGTTTTATTTCTCTATCAAATCTTAAAATTACAGAGCCTAAAAAAATAATTTTACCCCTAAACTTTTTATAGTTAAACTGTTTCATTGTGGGTCCTGCTCCCACAATTATACAATCCTCATTCAAATGTTTATTATATAATTTTTCTAAAGGTACTTTCATTAAGCTTTTTAAGTTTGTTACTATTAATTTAATAATAGCACAAAAGAACAAAATAAATTATAGTCATCTTATACGCTTATAGTGATGAATCCATTTAGTTTATTAAATAAAACTGTAGTAATAACTGGTGCTGCTGGCCTTTTAGCAAAACAGTACATAGATGTAATTTTGAAAAATGATGGTTCATTAGTTTTAATTGATATAAATTTCAAAAAATTAAAAGAAATTAAAAGAAGTTTCCAGAATTCCCTCAAACGAAAAATTCATATTTTTAAAGGTGATGTGACCAAGGAAAGCAATATACAGAATATAAGTAAATCATTAAATAGAAAAAAAATTAAAGTTAATGTTCTTATTAACAATGCGGCAGTAGACTACAAATTGGATAAACGTCACAAAAGTATTTCTAAAAAAGTCAAATTAGAAAATTTCTCACATAAAATTTGGAAAAAGGACTTAGACGTATCTTTGCTTGGGTCATTGAATTGTATAAAAATTTTTGGAAGTGAGATGGCTAAAAATAAATACGGAATTATATTAAATATCGCTTCTGATTTATCATTAATTGCTCCTGATAACAGAATCTATAATTCGGGAAAAAAAATAGATTTTGTAAAGCCAGTCTCATATTCAGTTTCAAAGCATGGTATTATAGGATTAACAAAATATGTTGCAGTATATTGGGCAAATAAAAATATAAGGTGTAACGCTATTGCACCAGGTGGCATTTACAATGATCAACCCAAAAATTTTTTAAATAAAATAAAAAAAATTATCCCCATGGGTAGACTTGCAAAAAAAGATGAATATGAGTCCACTATATTATATTTAATTTCTGATGCCTCATCTTATATGAATGGTTCTGTATTAACTATAGATGGAGGAAGAACAATTTTGTAAAAAATTAATAATTTTAATTACATTTTTTTTCTCTAACTAATTTATGTAATTTTTTCATTTTATTTTCTTCTTTCATATATCTTGACCAATAAAGATTATATCTTTTCCCATCATTAGCCATGTTGTAAAATTCTAAAATAATTTCATTTTTAAATTTGAGGATTTTGAGAAACAAACAATGTTAGATAAAATTGCAGAAAAGATATCGTTAATTAATAAAGATGTATTAGAATTTAAAATAAAAAATAAGGAAATAGATATATATTTCGACCAAAAATTATTTAACGAATGTATGAAATTATACAGTGAAGTTTAAATTACTTTCTTTTAATTAATTTTTCTTCAACTATTTGCAGGATGAAATGACCAAGAAAGATGTGACATTCTTGAATTCTGGCAACATTACTACTTCTAACAATTAAAGGCAGTGTACAATATTTCTTAGCAATACCACCTTTGTTACCGAGTAGGGCAATACTATTTATTTTTTTTTCCTTCGAAGCCTTAAGAACTTTAATTATATTTTTTGAATTTCCAGATGTACTAATTGCAATTAATAAGTCTTTTTTATCTGCTAGACCTTTAAATGGTCTTGAAAAAATATCACTAAAACTATAATCATTTCCACAAGCAGTTAGAGTTGATGTATCTGTTGCAAGAGTTAAAAACGGGAATGGTTGTCTATTTATTTTAGGTCGTAACCTAATTAAAAATTCTGCTGCGAGATGTTGTGCATCAGCGGCTGATCCACCATTTCCACAAAGGTAAACTTTACCACCATTATGTATTGTTTCATAGATTAAATCTATAGCTTTTGATATAGATTTTGACATTGAAAATATTTTTTTTTTAACTTGAATATTTTCTTCAATTTGTTTTTTTAGGGTTGAATTAAAATTCATCGTGGACGCTAAATAGTCTTTTAGTTTTCCCAATATCTAAGTTTTTTTGCAATTGGTATTTCAGATTCAAATATATCCTCTCTTGCTTTATCACCTACAACCACTGGTATTTTTCTTACATAATCAATCATTAATTTTAAGCCACCTTTTTCTAAAGAAGCAGATTGGTCAGACCCGTACATCGATCTATCCAATGTTATATGTCTTTCCAATGCTTCTGCACCTAAGGAGACTGCAATTATACTTGGTCCTGGTGAGACTTCATGACCGCTATATCCTACTTTGCATTTATATTTTTCTCTCAAGTTAATTATGTTTATCAAATGTAATTCTTCTTCTTTGCAAGGATATGTTGAAACTGTATGCATCAATGTAAAATCACAATCATTATCTCTAAAAATTTCGACTGCTTTATCTACATCTGATATTTTGGACATACCTGTTGATATAAAAGTATGAATTTTTCGTTTAGCAACACTTAATAAGAATTCTTCATTTGTAATCATCGCTGATGCTATCTTATGATTTTTACAATTATACTGATCTAAAAATTTTAAACTTTCAATATCCCAAGCTGAAGCAAACCATTCTATACTTTTAGATTTACAATATTTATCAATTTCATCGTATTCTTTCTTTTCAAATTCCAAACCTTTTTTTTGATCTCTTTGAGTCTTTCCCCATGGACTTTCTCTGTGACTGTTTAATATTTCTTCACTGTAAACGATATTTATAGTTCTTTTTTGAAATTTAACAGCATCACAGCCAGCATCTTTAGCCATATCAATTAGTTTTTTTGCAATTTCCAAACTTCCATTATGGTTAATACCTATTTCAGCTATAATGAAACAATTTTTTGAAAGAATGTGTTGTAAACCTGTCATTGCTACATTACTTATATATATATTATTTTTCATATCAAGAAAAAGAAATTATTTTAAATCATATGCATTATTGTTTTGTCACAATCAGATTAAATTCTTCTAGACTAAAAAAAAAATGTTTTTTGAAATTTGAAGAAAAGACAATTCTTGATCATATAATATTGAGATTAAAAAAATTTAAGTTTATACCAATAATTTGTACAACAGATTTAAAAATTGATAAAATCTTTAAAAAGTATGCTAAAAAACATAAAATAAAAATTTATTTTGGATCAAATAAAAACAAAATTAAAAGATGGCTAGATTGTGCTAAAAAATATAATATTAAAAAATTTCATACAGTTGATGCTGATGATCCTTTTTTTGATCAGTATAATATTAAAAAAAGTATAATGCTTTTAGGTAAATTCGATATTGTTAAACCTTCTTCAAATTCAAGAAAAGGAGCAGCAACAGAAGGTTATAGCTTTAAAACAGTCTCTTTAAATAAAATTATAAATAAAATGAATTTACATAGCAATATTCATGATACTGAAATGATAGATAATATAATAGAAAGATCTTCTAAATTTTTAAAAATCACAAAACTTAAAAATGCAGGATATATTACAAAAAAAAGTTTTAGAATGACATTGGATTATAAAGAAGATTTTGTTTTACTGAATAAAATATATTTAAAATTTGGTTCCTTCGAAAGTAGAAAAAATATAAATTCTTATTTAAATAAAAATATTTACTTAAGGAAAATAAATTTCTTTAGAAATATTGAGTGGAAAAAAAACCAAATGATAAAAATTAAAAATGACTAACTTAAACAATAAATTTATTGGAAATGAAAAAAAATATCTTATTCAAACTTTAAAAAATAAAACTTCGTTTGTAAGAAAACTAGAAACTAAATTTTCAAAAAAATCTAAAATAGGTTATTCTATTGCAGTCAATTCTGGAACTTCAGCCTTACATGCTGCTTTAAAAGCTTTAGATGTAGGATATGGCGATGAGGTTTTAATCCCAGCTCATACTGTAATAATGCCTTCATTTGTGACTCTAGAGTTAAATGCAATGCCAGTGTATGTTGATATAGACCCAAATACTTTCAATATATGTCCAATAAATTTAGAAAAAAAAATTACAAAAAAAACTAAAGTAATAATAGCTGTTCATATGCATGGATTACCAGCAGATATGCCAGCAATTATGCAGATTGCAAAAAAAAATAAAATCAGAGTTATCGAGGACTCAGCGCAGTGTTTATTTGGAAAAATTGATGATAAATATGTTGGATCATTTGGAGATATTTCTTGTTATAGTTTTGAAACCAAAAAACATATTTGTGGTTTTGAAGGTGGGATGATTACAACCAATAATGAAAAACTTGCAGAAAAAGCCAGAAAATTTGCAGGATTAGGTTATCAAAACCTAACTGGAAAAAGTGCGCTGAAACAAAAATTGCCAAATTATTTTAGAAGTCCAAAGTATAAAAGACATGATTCTTTAGGGTTAAATTATAGAATGAACGAACCAACAGCAGCAGTTGTTTTAGCACAACTAGAAAATTCTTCAAAACTAGTAAATAGAAGAATAAAAGTTGCAGGTCTATTTTTAAAAGCTATTAAAAACTGTCATTGGCTTATTCCACAATTTGTCCCAGTAAATTTTAAAAATGTATATTGGACAATTGCTTTGAAATATTATGGGGACAAATATCTTGGGTTATCTTGGAAAAGATTTCTAAATTTATACAGTAAAGAAATTTCAGAAAGTTTTTATGCAGGTTTAGCGGTTGTACCTGAAGAAACTGTTTTAAAAAACTTTAAGGAAATAAAAAAAGTTTTACCAATCTATAATAAATGTAATTATTGTAAAACATCAAAACCTTGTATAAATTCAAATAAACCATTTGCATGTTCAAATGCATATTTAGTTCAACCTAGATTAATTCAACTTAAAGCTAATCAAAGAAATATTAAAGAGGTCAAACAAAAAGCATTAAAATTACAAAAGTTTTTAAAAAAAATTGAAAATAAATTTCATAATAAAAATCATAATGTCAAATTTATTTAAAGATTTGTTAAAAATAAATGCTGTAAAATCTAAGAATGTTTTTTTATTTAGTAAATATGCAATAGATAAAAAAATTAATATTTATAAAGATTATAATACAAATGTAATTTTTATTAAAAAAAAACTAGATAATCATTATTATCAAAAAAAAAGCTACAAAGAAGATATTTTATCAATTAAAAAATTTAATTTAAAAAATCCAATTAAAATTTATGATCAGGATAATATAAGAAGAATAAATTATATAAAATCCTCTAATAAGAAAACAATACTAGACATAGGATCTGCCAACAGTGATTTTTTGCAGCTTGCAAAAAAAAAATTTAAAATAGCAGAGGGAGTAGAACCCAATGATAAACAAAGAAAACAAACCTCGAAGTATTTTAAAATTTATAATAATCTGAATGAAGTTGAAAATAGTTTCGATGTAATTACTTTATTTCATGTATTAGAACATGTACCTAATCAGATACAATTTATAGATACTATAAATAAAAAATTAAATAAAAATGGAATGTTATATATAGAAATTCCATGTGCACAGGATTTTTTACTTAATTTAAATTCTTATAGAAATTTCATATTATGGAGTGAGCACTTAGTTTGGCATACAAAAAATTCAATGATTAAACTTTTAAAATTTTGTAATTTTAAAAATATTTCAGTAAACTTTGTACAAAGATATGATGTAAATAATTTGATGGGTTGGTTAATTGATGGAAAACCAGGAGGACACGAAAAGTATAATTATTTTAAAAATAATATTAGTCTATTTTATAAAAACTTAATTGAAAAAAAACAAGTAAGTGACACAATTTTTATTAGTGCAAAAAAAAAATAAAAACCAATGCAGATCAAAAATATTAATTATTTTGTTAATAAAGAAAAAGGAAAATCCTGCCTTCTGGTTGGTGGATCAAATAGCGCTAATGACTTTGATTTTAAAAAATTCAAAAGAATTAAAATAAATTATATTTTATTATACATCTAATAGCGCTAAATCCATCTTTCCATGTAATTTTTTTTCCCTCTGAATATTTTCTTCCATAATATTTTACTCCAACTTCATATATTCTTACATTTAATTTTGAAATTTTGGCTGTAAATTCAGGTTCAAAGCCAAATCTATTTTCTTGCAAATTAAAATGACTCAGAATTTCTTTCTTAAAAACTTTATAGCAACACTCCATGTCTGATAGATTTAAATTTGAGAACATGTTTGAAAAAGTTGTTAAAAATTTATTCCCAAAAGTGTGCCAAAAATATAAAACTCTCGTTTCTTTTGCGCTTATAAATCTCGATCCATAGACAACATCAGCATGCCCTTCAATTATTGGATTTAAAAGAGTTTCATAATCACTTGGATCATATTCTAGATCAGCGTCTTGAATGATTATTATGTCTCCAACTGCGTTTTCAAAA
>MDTB01198850.1_pt1 | contig 10163 bp, 8 predicted proteins | sample 811161 | NCBI WGS metagenome assembly MDTB01 (sample SAMN05326650, study PRJNA326480) | marine metagenome | isolation source: seawater | place: Mediterranean Sea | collected 2009
AGTTAAAATTTGGAGAAATAAAAAAGAATTAATTAAAAATGTTCTTTTGGGAAGATTAGAAACTTCAGAAGATTTTAAAGTTTCAGAGAAATCAACTCCAAAAGAAAGTATAGTTGAGAGTTTAAAAATAACAGTTAGAAAGTTAAATAGCGAGGATATCAAACAAAGAAAACTTCCTAATCAGACAAAAGGATTAGTCGTCACTAAAATTGAAAACGATAGTCCCTTAATTAATTCGATTGAAGTGAACAGTATTATAGTTGAAGCCCAAAAGAAAAAAATACAATCAAAAAATGACTTGGATCAAATTGTTAAAGATGTCTTAAATACTAACCAAAAAACAATTTTATTAGTAATCTATAATAGCCAAAATCAAAGAAGATATATTGGCGTTAAATTAAAATAAGAAATGGATTTAAGATCCAAAATTGTTTTAATTTTCGGACCTACAGCATCTGGAAAATCTCATTTTGCAGTTAAATTAGCAAAAAAAATTCAAGGAGAAATTATTAATGCAGATAGTATGCAAGTGTATAAAGAATTAAAGATTTTAACTGCAAGACCTTTAAAAAATGAACTTCAAAAAATTAAACATCACTTGTATGGTTTTCAAAACTCTAAAAAAGATTTTTCTACTGGAGATTGGCTGAAAATTGTTATTAAAAAGATTAACGAAATTCAAAGTAGAAAAAAAATTCCTATTTTAGTTGGAGGAACTGGATTATATTTTAAAGCTTTAACAGAAGGTTTAGTTGAAATCTCTCCTATACCCCCTAAATTGCGAAATAAGATTAGATTATTACAAAAATCTATTGGACAGAATAAATTTTATAAAAAACTTTTAAAGATAGATCCATTAATAGTTGACTATATTAAATCTACAGATGCTCAAAGATCTATTAGAGCTTATGAAGTAAAATTATTTACAAAAAAATCTATTACTGAATGGTATAAAGGTACTAAATCTAAATTTAAAAAAAATGATTTAATCAGATTATATATTGACTATCCAAGATCTGAATTGATTGAAAAAATTAATTTACGTACGAAGCAAATGGTAAAAAAGGGTGCAGTTTTAGAGGTAAAAAAATTTTTAAAACTTAGTATTCCAAAAAACAAAAGTATTTCAAAAGCAATAGGTCTTGCTGAAATACAGGATTTTATTAAAAATAAGACTACTGAAGATGAAGCTATTGAAAAAATATCAATAAAGACTAGGCAATATGCTAAAAGACAAGTGACATGGGCTAGAGGACACATGACTAGTTGGAAAAAACTTAAACCTAAAGGACTAAATATCTTTCTAAAAAAGATTTAAAATATTTTCGGTAAAACTTGACCAATCAGCACAACTTCAGCTAGATTGACTGAATGTCAAAATTATATTCTGGAGCAGAAATTGTTTTTAAGTGTCTTGAAGATCAAGATGTTGAATTTATTTTTGGTTATCCTGGTGGAGCAGTTTTACCTATTTATGATGAGTTAAAAAATCATTTATCAATTAAACATATTTTAGTAAGACATGAACAAGGAGCAGGACATGCTGCAGAGGGATATGCAAGATCTTCAGGAAAACCCGGAGTAGTACTTGTAACCTCTGGACCTGGAGCAACTAATGTTGTTACTGCTTTAACAGATGCATATATGGACTCTGTTCCTTTAGTTTGTATTTCTGGTCAAGTTCCAACCCATTTAATAGGAACAGATGCTTTTCAAGAATGTGATACTACAGGTATAACTAGACCATGTACAAAACATAATTGGTTAATTAAAGATGTTAAAGATTTATCAAAAGTTTTACATGAAGCTTTTAAGGTAGCAACAACTGGAAGACCAGGTCCGGTTTTAGTTGATATTCCTAAAGACATTCAATTCGCAAAAACAAATTATTTCAAACCAAAAAAACAAAATAAGATTATAAGTAAAATAAATAATAGATTTACTCAAAATGAATTAGACAATCTCATTGATTTAATCTCTAAAGCAAAAAAACCTGTAATTTATACTGGTGGAGGTGTAATTAATTCTGGACCAAAAGCTAGTGAAACACTAAGAGAATTTGTAAGGCTTACTGGTTTTCCGATTACATCTACATTGCAAGGCTTAGGAGCTTTCCCAGGTGACGATAATCAATTTATAGGGATGCTTGGAATGCATGGAACTTATGAAGCAAATAATGCAATGCATGATTGTGATTTATTGATAAATATAGGTGCAAGATTTGATGATAGAATAACTGGAAAGATTGATCAGTTTTCCCCTAAATCAAAAAAAGTTCATATCGATATTGATCCATCATCAATTAATAAAATTATTAAAGTAGATTTAGCTATAGTTGGTGATGTTAATGAGGTTTTAAAAAGTACTATTAAAAAGATTAGTAAAAAACAAAATGGCTCTAAGACTTCTAATAAACAAAGTATTTCAAAATGGTGGGAACAGATTCAAAAATGGAGAACAAAAGACTCTTTGGGTTATATCAATAGCGATAAAACTATAAAACCTCAATATGCTGTTCAAAGACTTTATGAATTAACAAAAAACCAAGATACTTTTATCACAACAGAAGTTGGTCAACATCAGATGTGGGCTGCACAACACTATAAATTTAACAAACCTAACAGATGGATGACATCTGGTGGTCTCGGTACAATGGGCTATGGTCTTCCAGCAGCTGTTGGTGTTCAAATTGCTCACCCAGATAAACTTGTTATAGATATAGCTGGCGAAGCTTCGGTTTTGATGACAATGCAAGAAATGTCTACCGCAGTTCAGTATAATTTACCTATTAAAATTTTTGTTTTGAATAACCAGTATATGGGAATGGTTAGGCAATGGCAGGAATTACTACATGAAAAAAATTACTCAGAAAGTTATTCTGAAGCATTACCTGATTTTGTTAAATTAGCTGAAGCTTATGGTTGCAAAGGCATTAAAGCTAATGATCCAAACGAATTAGATAAAAAGATTAAAGAAATGCTAAATCATAATGGTCCAGTAATATTTGATTGTCAGGTTGATCCTAATGAAAACTGTTTTCCAATGATACCGTCAGGAAAACCACATAATCAAATGATTTTAGGACCTAATGATAAAGATGAAAATAAGATAACAGGAAAAGGTAAGGCTCTAGTTTAATGGCAAATCCAAAATCAGCATACAGCATTCCAACAAAGAAAGGTAAACTAGAAACACATATTTTTGTTGTCTGGGTTGATAATGAGGCAGGAGTTTTAGCCCGCGTTGTTGGATTATTTTCAGGAAGAGGCTATAACATAGAGTCTCTTGCAGTAGCCGAAGTTGATGCAACAAAAAATATTTCAAGGATTACCATAGTAACCACGGGAACACCTCAGGTTATTGATCAAATAAAATTACAATTAAAGAAATTAGTTCCTGTTCATAAAGTTGCAGATTTTAAAAGAGAGGATAAAAAAGTTATTTTTAAAGAAATGGCATTACTTAAAGTTGTTGGACAGAAGAAAAAGATAGAAAAGTGTATTAAAGCCTGTAAAAGCTTTAATCCAGTAGTGCTAGACAAAACAAAACAATCAGTTGTTATTCAGATTACTGCTTTAAGAAGAGAAATTGATAAAATGAGCAAAAGATTAAAACCCTTAGGTCTCACAAGCACCTCAAGAACAGGAGCTATTGCAATGACTCGTGGGTCAGAAGTTTTTAAGTAAATAAATTAGGAGAAAAAAAATGAAAATGTTTTATGAAAAAGATGCAGATGTAAAATTGATAAAAGAAAAAAAGATTGCTATTTTTGGATATGGTAGCCAAGGCCATGCTCATGCACTTAATTTAAAAGATAGTGGAGTTAAAGAAGTAGTTGTGGCTCTTAGAGATGGATCTGCAAGTAAAGCAAAAGCAGAGTCAAAAGGATTGAAAGTAATGAATCTGTCTGATGCAGCTGAATGGGCAGATGTTTGCATGATATTAACTCCAGATGAACTTCAGGCAGCAATATATAAAAATCATATCGAACAAAGAATTAAAGAGGGGACAAGTTTAGCTTTTGCGCATGGTTTAAATATTCATTATGATTTAATTAAAGCTAGAAAAGATTTAGATGTTTTTATGGTTGCTCCAAAAGGACCTGGTCATCTTGTAAGAAGTGAGTTTGAAAAAGGTGGAGGAGTACCTTGTTTAATGGCAGTACATCAAGATGGCACAGGTAAAGCAAGAGATCTTGCTTTGTCTTATGCTTCAGCAATTGGTGGTGGAAGATCTGGAATCATAGAAACTACATTTAAAGATGAATGTGAAACAGATTTATTTGGTGAACAAACAGTTCTTTGTGGAGGATTGGTTGAACTAATTAAAAATGGATATGAAACTTTGGTTGAAGCAGGTTATGAACCTGAGATGGCTTATTTTGAGTGTCTACATGAAGTTAAATTAATTGTTGATTTAATTTATGAGGGTGGGATTGCTAACATGAACTATTCTATTTCAAATACTGCAGAATATGGTGAGTATGTTTCTGGACCAAGAATCATTAATAAGGAAGAAACAAAAAAAAGAATGAAAGAAGTATTAACAGATATTCAATCAGGTAAATTTACTAAAGAATGGATAAAAGAATGTGAAGGTGGTCAAAAAAACTTTTTAAAAATAAGAAAAGATTTGGCAGATCATTCTATTGAAAAAGTTGGATCTAATTTAAGGGATATGATGCCTTGGATTGCTAAAAATAAACTTATCGATAGTGATAAAAGTTAATTTTTTTTAAAGAGCAAAAAGCTAGAAAATTCAATTAAAATACTACATTTATTTTGCATTCTCTATTATAGATTGTATTATAGTTTTAGAATTATTATTAGTTATGAGTGATAAAAACAGAGTAATTATTTTTGATACTACGATGCGTGATGGTGAGCAGTCTCCAGGAGCATCAATGAGCCTTGAAGAAAAAATTCAAATAGCAAGAATTTTTGATGAATTAGGTATTGATGTAATTGAAGCTGGTTTTCCCATTGCATCACCTGGTGACTTTGAAGCTGTAACAGCAATTAGTAAAATTTTAAAAAATTCAATACCTGCGGGATTATCAAGAGCAAACAAGAAGGATATAGATGCGTGTCACGAAGCATTGAAAGCTGCACCAAGATTTAGAATTCATACATTTATTTCTACTAGCCCACTTCATATGAAACATAAATTGAATAAATCTCCAGATCAAGTCTTAGATGCAATTAAAGAAAGTGTAACATATGCAAGAGGTCTTACAGATGATGTGGAGTGGTCATGTGAGGATGGAACAAGAACGGATATAGATTACATGTGTAAGTCAGTTGAAATTGCAATTGATTGTGGAGCTAAAACAATTAATATTCCAGATACAGTTGGTTATACAGCACCTTCTGAATTTACAAAAATTATTTCAAAGTTAAAAAATAAAGTACCTAACATTGATAAAGCCATCTTGTCTGTTCATTGTCATAATGATTTAGGATTAGCTGTTGCAAATTCTTTAGCAGGAATTCAGGCTGGAGCAAGACAGGTTGAATGTACAATTAATGGAATAGGAGAAAGAGCGGGTAATGCTGCGCTTGAGGAAATTGTGATGGCAATAAGAACTAGAAATGATTTAATGCCTTATACTACTGGTATCAAAACTGAATTATTGAGCAAAGCCTCTAAAATCGTTTCTAATGCGACTTTCCCAGTTCAATTTAATAAAGCGATTGTTGGAAAAAATGCTTTTGCACATGAAGCGGGAATACACCAAGACGGAATGTTAAAAAATAGGGAAACATATGAGATTATGACACCTGAGAGTGTTGGGGTTAAAAAAACTTCTCTGGTAATGGGCAAACATTCTGGAAGACATGCTTTTAAAGAAAAATTAAATGATCTTGGTTACGTAGATGTAACAGATGATGTGATCCAAATCGCTTTTGGGAAATTTAAAATCTTAGCAGATAAAAAAAAGCACGTTTATGATGATGATATTGCTGCTTTAGTAGATGAAAGTATGGTTCAGGACCAACATGTTATAAGCTTAAAATCATTAAAAGTTTTTGCTGGAACTGGAGAGCCTCAGAGAGCAGAAATGAAGCTAGACGTATATGGAGAAGTTAAAGAAACGTCAGAAACAGGCGATGGGCCAGTAGATGCAATATTTAAATGTATAAAAGTTTTATATCCTCATGATGTTAAGTTGCAATTATACCAAGTTCATGCAGTAACAGAAGGAACTGATGCACAAGCAACTGTAAGTGTTCGAATTGAGGAAAATGGCAAAACAACTGTTGGTCAAGCAGCAGATACCGATACATTAGTAGCATCGGCTAATTCTTATATTAGTGCTTTAAATAAAATGATTTTAAAAAGAGACAAAACAGCTCCAATGGAGCAAGTAAAAGAAAAAGTAAAAGGAATATAGTATGGGAATATTTGATAAAGTTAAAAAAATTTGGAGCCAAGATATGGCTATCGATTTGGGCACCGCAAATACATTGGTTGTTGTAAAAGGCCAAGGTGTTGTTCTAAATGAGCCATCGGTAGTTGCAATAGTTGATCAAGCAGGAAAAAAACAAGTATTAGCGGTCGGAGATGAAGCCAAAACAATGTTGGGAAGAACACCTGGAAATATAAGCGCTATAAGACCTTTAAGAGACGGGGTAATAGCTGATTTTATTGTAACTGAGGAGATGATTAAACATTTTATCAAGAAAGTTCATAAGGGGAGTACTTTTGCTAATCCTAGAATTTTAATATGTGTTCCTACTGGATCAACGCCAGTTGAAAGAAAAGCCATTCAAGATAGTGCACTTGCAGCTGGAGCTAGAAGAGTACAATTAATTGAAGAACCTATTGCAGCCGCAATAGGAGCAAATCTTCCTATTTCAGAGGCAACTGGTTCAATGGTAGTTGATATTGGTGGTGGTACAACTGAAATAGCCGTTATGTCCTTAGGTGGTTTGGTTTATTCTAAATCATTAAGAGTAGCTGGGGATGCAATGGATGGAGCTTTAGTAAATTACATGAGAAAAGAATATAATTTAATGATTGGTGATAGCACTGCAGAAAAAATTAAAAAAGAAATTGGTACTGCAATCCCGACTAATGATAATACTTATCCAGTAAAAGGTAGAGACCTAAGATCAGGAACTCCAAAAGAAGTTAATATTACTGAAGAGGATACATCGGAAGCATTATATGATATTCTAAAAGAAATGGTTAATGGGATAAAAGATGCTTTAGAATCTACACCACCAGAATTATCAGCAGACCTTGTTGATATGGGTTTAACTTTAACAGGAGGTGGCGCTCTACTAAAAAATATTGATAAAAGATTTTCCAAAGAAACTGGGTTACCAGTACATATTGCTGAAGATCCATTGTCTTGTGTAGCAATAGGTACAGGAAAAGCTTTAGATCAAGAACAAACATTCTCTACTATGCTTACTGAGTATTAAAAGTAATGGCCTCAAGCAGAGATGACTTCATTATAGCACTTCGATCTGCTTTTTTAAAAAAAAGTACTAAACAAAAGTTTTCTTTATTAACGTTAGTTTTTGTATCAATCATTATAATAGTATTATCTAACTTTAATTTTACACCGATTAAAAAAACTAAAATTTTAATAAATGAAATTGTATACAGATCTTCATTTATAGTCTCTGTACCAGAAAATTTTGTAAAAAAATCATATTTAGGAATTATAGAATATACTAATTTCTATAATAATTATAAATTTAATGAAACAGTGCTAAAAGATTTAAAATCAGAAAATATTTCAAGTGAAATAATAAAAAGTGAAAATAAAGAATTAAAAGAACTAATTGAAGATTATACTCTAACAAAAGATAAAATTTTAGCTAAAGTTATTGTTGACCATCAAAGCCCTTTTTTAAGAACATTGATTATCAATAAAGGCACTGCAGACAAAATTAAAATCGGTACAAATATTTATGATAGAAATTATTTGGTAGGAAGAGTAATTGAGGTAAATTATAAATCATCAAGAGTTTTGTTATTATCTGATTTAAACTCTAATGTCCCAATTTCGATAACACCTGGAAATATTCAGGCGATTATCGTTGGAAATGGCAAAAAAGCTGGTAAAATAAAATATACTAAAGATAATTTAACTGAAAATATCCAAGAAGAAAGTATTGCATATACATCTGGAACAGGCTCAATTTTTAAAAGTGGAATACCGGTTGGTAAATTAACTATTTCAGATAATGAACTAACAATTGATTTTTTTAGCGATTTTACCCAACTAAAGTATATTTTTGCAGAAGTTGAATCAGAGAATAAAAATGGATCAGAATTAAGTGTTAATAATGAGGCTAAACCTATAACACAATCAAATACTGAGAGAATCAAGTTAAATTTGTTGAATGAAGAAAAAGAAATATTGAATGAGAGTAATTTAAAATTAATTGAAAAAAATAAAGTTTTAAATCTTGAAGCTAATGAATTCAAACAAAGAATAAAAGAATTACAAAATAAAATTGATACTCAAGCAAATATAATAGAGCAAAATAATATCAATAAAGTAGAATTAGAATTTTTAAGATTAAATTTAATATATAGTTCAAAATGTCAAAAAACAATTTTCAAAAAAGGTTACAAGGTAGGCACCCCGGAATATAATGATTGTATAAATAGAAAAGGAATAAAGATTAATGATTAAACTTAAAAAAAAAAATTATTTTTATAAAATTTATAGTTGGTTGCCACTTATTATTTTATATATTTCAGTTTTAAATGAGTTTGATTTAAATTATCTTAACATTGAATATTTTTCTTTTAACTTTCCTTTTATATTAATTTTTTATTTTTCGTTAAAAAGATATTTAAATTTTGATTATTTATTGGTTTTTTTTGCAGGCTTAATTAATGACACTGTAATTGGCTTGCCACTTGGATTAAGTTCATTGTCATATGTGTTAGTATGTATATTTGCATCCTACCTTAGAAATATCACTATTAGACCACATTTAATTAAAGATTGGTTTTATTTTCTATTTGTAATTAGTTTAATTAATTCAATTAATTATTCATTATTATTTTTATATTTTTCTTATGACTTAGATATTATGTTTTATGTAATTAATAATTTATTTACTTTTTTATTGTATATTCCAATAACATATGTCTTTAACCATTATTTAAAAGGTGTAGATGATTAATCAGAGCGATAATGCAGTAAAATTGAGTTCGATTGGTAGAAGAATATTTATTTTTTCTGCCGCTAAAGTGATTATTTTAGGTTGTATTATTAGCCGGTTATTTTTTTTACAAGTTAAAGAAAATAAAAAATATTTAACTCTTTCAGATAAAAATCGAATTCGAGAATGGAAACTTCCCCCTATTAGAGGAGAGTTCCAAGATTTTTTTGGAAATACAATTGCAGGTAACTTTGAGTCTTATCAACTTCATATAGTTCCAGAACAAGTTGAAAATTTTAAATATGTAATCAATAGAGTAAAAGATATTTTAGAATTATCAGATAAAAAATACCAAAGAATTATAAAAAAAAAAAATGAGATTAAACCTTGGGAAACACTTGTGGTTGCAGATAATTTAAGTTGGCAAAAATTTTCAAAAATAAATAATCATTTATATGATTTGAATGGAGTGAAGCCTATTATTTCAATATCAAGAAATTATCCTTACAATGAAAATTTTACACATGTTCTTGGTTATGTAAGTCAAGCAAATGAAAATGATATTTTATCTAATGACTTTATAAAAAATAAATTTGTTCCTGGATTAAAAATAGGGAAAACTGGTTTAGAAAAATCTTTTGAAAGTGATTTGATAGGTGATAACTCAATTGAAAGATATGAAGTAAATGCTTATGGAAGAAGAATTAGTCAATTAGCATTTCAAAATGGTGATAAAGGAAAAACAATTAAACTGACTATTGACACTGAGGTTCAAAAATTTACTAACCAATTACTAGCAGATAAAGCAGGATCCATTTGTGTAATGGATATTTTTACTGGCCATGTAATTGCAATGCACTCCTCACCTTCATTTGATCCTAATGCCTTTGTTTTTGGTATAAGCCAAGATGACTGGCAATTAATAAGAAATAACCCAATGAAACCTCTAGTGAATAAAACTTTACAAGGAAACTATTCCCCTGGATCAACAATTAAACCTATTGTTGCTTTATCAGCTTTAGAAAATGG
>MDTB01226739.1_pt1 | contig 10163 bp, 4 predicted proteins | sample 811161 | NCBI WGS metagenome assembly MDTB01 (sample SAMN05326650, study PRJNA326480) | marine metagenome | isolation source: seawater | place: Mediterranean Sea | collected 2009
CTAAAACACCACATAAAGGAATATTTTTTGAATTAAAATTTTCAATTACTATTTGATCTCTTTTATTAATTCCTTCATCAGTAATTTTTAGTTTGCCTAAACGATCCTCAAAATGAATATCAACTCCTGCTACGTAAAATACAAAATCATACTTATTTTTATTAAGCTCTTTTAAATTTTTATGAAGAATATTTAGGTACTCTTCATCTTCCATATGATCTTTAAGTTCAATATCAATGTCACTTTTTGATTTTTTTGCAGGATAATTAGAGGCGCAGTGCATGCTAAATGTTAGAATATTTGGATCATTTTTAAATATTTCTGAATTGCCGTTTCCTTGGTGCACATCTAAATCAATTATAAGTATTTTTTTAGCGTAGTTTTTATTTTTTAAATAATTTGCAGCTACAGCCACATCATTAAAGACGCAATAACCAGCACCATAATCAAAGGTGGCATGGTGGCTCCCTCCAGCGGTATTACAAGCAAGTTTAGAGTCCAAAGCCAGTTTGCTAGCCAAAACTGTTCCACCCGTTGCAACAAAAGATCTCCTCACAACGCTATCATTGATTGGAAAGCCAATTTTTTTTTGAAGTTTTTGATCTAAAGTTTTATTTTTAATATGATTTATATATTCTAGGGAGTGAGATGTTTTCATCGTATCAATAGAGCATTCTTTAGGTATGTAAAATTTTTTTACTACACCTTCTTTTAAAAGATATTCCGCTAAAGCTCCGAACTTCTTTATCGGAAATTTATTATCATCATTAATTTTGGCTACGTAGTCAGGGTGATTAATGACAGGCAATTCCATTGAAAAACAATTTATCTTTCAATACACATTGCAATACCCATACCACCACCAATACAAAGAGTTGCTAAACCTTTTTTAACGTCTCTTTTAATCATTTCATGTATAAGTGTTACAAGTATTCTTGTTCCTGATGCACCAATAGGATGACCTAGAGCAATTGCTCCACCATTAACGTTAACTTTTTCCTCAGGTATGGAAAGTGTTTTCAAAACAGCAAGACTCTGAGCCGCAAAAGCTTCATTAATTTCAAATAAATCTACATCATTAATACTCCAACCAGCTAGATCTAAAGCTTTTTTAGAAGAGGGTATTGGTCCTGTACCCATTAAAGCGGGTTCCACCCCACAGCTTGCCCAAGATTTGATAGTTACTAATTTTTCGGCATCAATTTTTTCAGCCTCTTCATCAGACATTAAAGTAACAGCAGCAGCACCATCGTTAATACCAGATGAATTGCCAGCTGTTACAGTACCGTTTTTTTTAAAAACTGGTTTTAATTTAGATAAAATTTCTAAATTTATACCCTCTCTAACATGCTCATCTTTATTAAAATCTATTTCAGCATTTTTCGATTTAATCCTAAAACTTGTTATTTCTTCATCAAATTTTTTTTCTTTTTGAGCCTTAAGAGCTTTTTCTTGTGATTTCATGGCAAATATATCTTGATCTTCTCTTGTTATTTGAAATTTTTCAGCAACATTTTCTGCGGTAATACCCATATGATATTCATGAAAGGCATCCCATAGTCCGTCTTTAATCATTGTATCTACTAACCCTGTATCACCTAACTTTTTCCCATCTCTTAAATGAATAGCATGAGGAGCTAGAGACATATTTTCTTGTCCACCGGCTATAACTATCTTTGTATCGCCAGACTTTATACCTTGATAAGCTAGACTTATAGACCGTAAACCTGAGCCACATACCTGATTAACTATGTATGCCGGTTTCTCTTTTGGTAAGCCTGCTTTAATGGCTGCTTGTCTAGCTGGATTTTGACCTAAGCCAGCTGTTAAAACTTGTCCTAAAACAATTTCATCAACTTCTGTATTTTTATGTTTAGATTTGTCTAATAAACTTTTTATTACAGCAGCACCTAATTCATAGCTTTGAGTTTTTTTTAGAGTTTTCTCAAACGAACCTACAGCAGTTCTTTTAGCTGCAGTAATAACAACATTTTTTTTGCTCATAAATTCAAAGAATATATTTTTGTTAATTTAATTCAAATCTTTTTTGAATGATACACTTATTATAATAGAAATTAAAAGAAAAATATAAACTGAATTTGTTGTGGTAAAAAAACTACCTGAAGTTTTTATTGGAAAAACTTCAGCAGCGAATTGTATTAAAAAAGGATATAAAATTATATTTTTTTTTGAGATTCCTTTGTAAAAAACGTAAGCAAAAATATACAATATAAACAGAAAACCTATAAGGCCTAAATCGCTTAGAATTTCAATATAGTAGTTATGTGGATGGTTATTACAATTAACAAAAACCTTTGGACAATTAAATCTAAATGATTTTATCCCACCGCCGAAAAATTTATTGGCGTTCCAGGTCAAGAAGCCAGAATAAATTTCCTTGTAATAAGTATTAGCTAAAAAGTAATTTTTACCATTATGCACTATCGTGTAGCTATATATTGTACCTGGTGTTTTTTTTTTATTTTTATCAACCTCAACCTTATCAATTATAATTTCATCTATAATCTTGTCATTTATAATTTTATCTTCAGAAAAAGGTTTTAAAGAGTTTAATACTATTGTTTGAAAACCAGTATAATGTTTTTTTATTTCTAGATTAGAATTTACTAAAAATATTAACAAAGTGGCTGATATTAAAAATAAGAAAATAAAATAGACTCTTTCCTCTCTATAAATTAACGAGATCAATATCGTTGTAATAAAAAACATTAAAAAAGGAATTCTGTTTCCAGCGAAAATCATTCCTAAAGAAATTAATATAGAAATAATACAAAATAATAGAACTTTTATTTTAAGTTGTGAATTTTTTAAAATATTGATTGTAAAAAAAAGAAAAAATACAAAAAAAGAAAATCGTTGTAAATAACCACCAGCTATAAGCTCTTTTCCAAATGGACCGCTTAATCTTCTACTAACCCCCTCAAAGCCAAAAATATCTTTACCAAAATTATATTGATATATAATATCAAGTGAAACAAATATAAGGCACAAAGAGCAGGTATAAAAAAAAATTTTTAAATTCATTAAAGTTTTACCTACTAAAATTCTTACAGCGAAATAAAGCAGCAGATATCTAAAATAAGAAATTGATTTTATTATAATTTCACTATTTTTAAAAAATAAAAATGACTCGTAATTTTTAAAAATTCCAACAAAAAAAATGTAAAGAAAAAATAATAAGATAATCTTGTCGAAAAAAACTATATTAAAATCATTTTTTTCATTAATAAAAATGAATATAGAAAATAATATGATCAATATTATATTTAAATTTAGTGCGAGATTACCAAGTATGAAACTAATTGGGATAAAACAAAGAAGAAAATTAGATATATAATGTTTGTAAGAGAAATTATTATTATATTCACTCATAAATACAGTCTAACATTTATATACAAAAATGTTTAAATATAAACTATTATGTGTAAATTAATAAAATTTATGCGCCTGTAGCTCAACTGGATAGAGCGCTTGGCTACGGACCAGGAGGTTCTGGGTTCAAATCCTAGCAGGCGCACCAATTTGTTGATTTTTTTTTTTTACATATTAGATTATAAAAATGAAATTTATATTAAATATGTCTCTTCAAAAATCTGTATTATTTTTCTTTCTTATAGTATTAATAATTTTAATTATCTTGGCTTCAGTTTTATAAATAAGTTAAAATTAAAAGTATTACTCCTAGTACAATTCTATAAAATACAAAAATATTTAAACTAAACCTGTTAATATAAATTAAAAAATATTTTATTGTTAAAAATGAAATTAAAAAAGATAAAAAAATCGCAACTAAATTAACTTTTGCAAAACTTATATCATCCGAAAAAATTATGTTTTTTAAACCAAAAATACTTATTGCTGCTAAAATGGGTATGGATATCAAAAAAGAAATTTTTGCCGAGTCAATTCTTTTAAAATTTAAAAGCCTAGCTGCTGTTATAGCTATTCCAGATCTACTTACACCAGGCACTAATGATAAAACTTGCAAAATTCCAATGAAAATCGCTTTTTGTAATGTAAAATTTTTTTCGATATTTTTATCAATTTTAAATTTATCACTTATAAAAAGTAATATGCCAAATAAAAAAGTAGTCCAAGCTATCACTTCTAAATTTCTAATTTTTTCCATCACACCTAAATTTATTAAAATATAGCCAACCGTAATAACAGGAATTGAAGAAGCGAAGATTTTAAGGAAAAGAAACTTATTTTTAAAAAAATTTATAAGATCCTTGTAAAAATAAGATATTACAGCAATAAATGAACCTATATGTAGACTTACATCAATTGAAAGATTTTGATTTTTAAAATCAAGATATTCTGAAGCTAAAATTAAATGAGACGATGAACTTATAGGTAAAAATTCTGTAATTCCTTGAATTAATGATAGTATAAAAATTTCAATCACATCAAATTAATAGAATTAAAGCTTGTTTTTTTATTGGCAATTCGTAATGCATATCAGGTATGCAAATAATGACATTAGTTTATTTGGGGTTTTTGTTATATAGGTAACTATTATTGACCTTTAAAAGCTGTCAATCAACAAATACTTAACTTAATTAAAACTTTAATGACAAAAAAAATGCTTAAGTTCGTAAATATAAAAAAGGAAACCCCTGAAAAAAGAAACACTGATAAAAGAAAAAGTGATTTCAATGAGATCTATAAAGATTACATCACCAATAGAGCAACAGAGCAATCAAGTAGATGTTCTCAATGCGGAGTTCCTTTTTGCCAAATACACTGCCCATTAAGTAACAATATACCTGATTGGCTAAAGTTAACCGCTGAGGGCCGTCTTAAAGAAGCTTATGAAGTATCACAGAGCACAAATAATATGCCCGAGGTATGCGGTAGAATCTGTCCTCAAGACAGACTATGTGAAGGAAATTGTGTAATAGAGCAATCAGGTCACGGAACTGTAACAATAGGATCGATAGAAAAATATATTACGGACACAGCTTGGGATAAAGGTTGGATTAAACCTTTTAAGGTAAAAAGAGAATTAAAACAATCAGTTGGAATTATTGGAGCAGGTCCTGCTGGGATGGCTTGCGCAGAAGAACTACGAAAATCAGGATATCAAGTCACTATTTACGATAGATACGACAGGCCTGGTGGACTTTTAATTTATGGAATTCCAAATTTTAAATTAGAAAAATTTGTAGTTGAAAGACGAACAAAGCTACTTAAAGACTCCGGTATAAAATTTGAACAAAATTTTGAAGTTGGAAAAGATAAAACTTTATATGAACTTAAAGAAACACACGATGCAATACTAATTGCAACAGGAGTTTACAAAGCAAGAGAAATAAACATACCAGGTCATAATCTTAAAAATATTTTCCCTGCAATGGATTTTTTAACCGCATCTAACAGAAAAGGTTTGGGGGACAAAGTTAAATTATTTGATGATGGTACTTTAAATGCAGAAGGAAAAAATATCGTTGTAATCGGTGGAGGAGATACTGCTATGGACTGCGTGAGGACATCTATAAGGCAAAAAGCTAAATCAGTAAAATGTTTATACAGGCGTGATCGGGAAAATATGCCAGGATCAGCAAGAGAGGTAGGAAATGCAATTGAAGAAGGAGTAGAATTTGTTTGGCTAACAAGTCCAAAAAGTTTCATAGGAACAAATAAAGTTGAATCAGTGGAAGTAAATAAAATGAAATTAGGTGAACCTGACACATCAGGCAGGAGGAGACCTGAAATTGATAGGGGATCCGAATACAAAATTCCAGCAGATCTTGTAATTAAATCTTTAGGATTTGATCCTGAAAACTTACCTAAGTTGTTTAACGCTAAAGAATTAGTGGTTTCACAATGGGGAACTTTAAAGATTGATTTGAAATCAATGCAAACTAATTTGAATGGAATATTTGCTGCAGGAGATATTGTAAGAGGAGCTTCACTCGTAGTTTGGGCAATCAGGGATGGTCGAGATGCAGCTGTTCAAATTGAAAAATATTTACAATTAAAAATGAATAAAAATAAATCAGTAGTTGCGGCGTAATTTAAATGAAAAATTATAAAAAAAATAAAAAAATTTTAGAAAAAAGTTTTAATTATACTTCAGAGATGGAACATGATGCTTGTGGCGTGGGATTGATTGCATCTACGAATGGAAAAAAATCTAGAAAAATTGTTGAGTACGGTATCGAGGCATTAAAAGCTATTTGGCATAGAGGTGCTGTAGATGCAGATGGAAAATCTGGTGATGGAGCAGGAATTCAAATTGAGATAGCCCCAGAGTTCTTTAAAGAAAAAATTTTATCGACTGGACATACTCTTGATGAAAATAAAAGAATTTGTGTGGGAATGGTTTTTCTTCCTAGAACAGATTATTCTGAACAAGAAAAGTGCAGAGAGATTATCGAATCTGCATTATTAGCTGAAAATTATTACATATACGGCTGGAGACAAGTTCCAATTAATTCAAGTGTTTTAGGCAAAACAGCCGATCAAAATCGTCCAGAAATTGCTCAAGTCATGTTTAAAAAGAATGTAGCTTTACAAACCAATGATCTAGAAAGAGATTTATTTGAAACAAGAAAAAAAATTGAAAAAGTCGCTAGGGATAAACAGATCAAGGATTTTTATATTTGCTCTTTCAGCTCAAGATCTATCGTTTACAAAGGAATGTTCTTAGCTGAAATGTTATCCGAGTTTTATCCAGATCTTTACGATAAAAAGTTAACTTCAAGATTTGTAATTTTTCACCAGAGGTATTCTACAAACACCTTTCCAAGCTGGGACTTAGCTCAACCTTTTAGGACTCTAGCGCATAATGGAGAAATCAATACCGTAAAGGGAAATATTAACTGGATGAAGATTCACGAACAAGATATGTCCAGTTCGTTATTTAGAGATGTTAAAAACTTAAAACCAGTAATAAGAAGTTCGTCCGATTCAGGTGCATTGGATAATGTTTTTGAATTATTAACCCATTCAGGAAAATTAGCACCCCTAATAAAATTAATGATGATCCCTGACTCATGGTCAAAGAGAAGCAAATCAGTTCCAAAAAATCACCAAGACTTGTTTAATTTTCTTAACAGTACAATAGAACCATGGGATGGCCCGGCGGCTGTTTGCGCGACTGATGCTAAATGGGTTTTGGCATCATCAGACAGAAATGGATTAAGACCTCTTAGATATTCAATCACTTCAGATAATTTATTTTTTGCTGGATCAGAAACAGGTATGATTAAAATTCCAGAGGAAAAAATCGTTGAGAAAGGAAAACTTGGGCCAGGTCAAATAATTGCAATTGACTTAAAAAAGGGAAAATTATTTAAAGACAAAGAAATAAAAGACCTTTTGGCTAAAGATTATAAAAAATACAATAAACAAATAATTGATTTAGAAAAAAAAATTTCATCAGAAGGCGAAAAGCCAAATTTTTTAAGCGAAGATTTGAGGAAAAGACAATACTTGTCAGGATTGAGTATAGAGGATCTAGAATTAATTCTTCATCCTATGGCTGAAGAAGGTAAAGAAGCAGCAGGTTCAATGGGTGACGACACTCCAGTTGCCGTTTTATCAAGTCACTTTAGACCAGTCTCACATTATTTTAGACAAAACTTTAGTCAAGTTACCAACCCACCAATAGACTCATTAAGAGAAAACAAAGTAATGAGTTTAAAAACAAGATTTGGAAATTTAGGTAATATTTTGGATTTCGATAATTTGACTGAAGAAAATATTTATGTTTTGGATAGCCCTATATTAACAAACTCTCAATTTAAAAAATTTAAAAAATTTTTTTCGAAAAAAGCTAAAATAATTGATTGTACTTTTGATATTGAAAAATCTTTAAAAGAAAGAATAGAGTTAATTAGAGAAGAGTCGGAAACTGCAGTAAGGGAAGGTAGCACTTGTTTAGTATTATCTGATAAAAATATTTCTAATCAAAGAGCAAGTATTCCTAGTATATTAACTGTTGGAGCAGTTCATTCTCACTTAGTAAAACATGGCTTAAGAGGCTACTGTTCTCTGAATGTCGAGTGCTCTGATGCAATGGATACCCATTCTTTTGCTATTTTAATTGGTGTTGGTGCTACTACAGTTAATCCATACCTAGCGATTGATAGTATTTACCAAAGATTTGAAAAAAAATTATTTGGTAAATCTGATTATGAAATGTGCGTGAGTAAATTTAAAAAATCAATTGACGCCGGTCTTTTAAAAATTATGTCAAAGATGGGAATATCGGTAATTAGTTCTTATAGGGGTGGATGTAATTTTGAAGCAGTAGGTTTGAGTAGAGCAATTGTTTCAGACTATTTTCCCGGTATGTCTTCAAGAATTTCAGGAATTGGCATAATTGGAATTGAGAAAAAAATTAAAGAACTTCATAAAAAATTCAATGCAAAAAACGTATTCACTTTACCTATAGGAGGGCTGTATAGATATAGAAAAAGCGGAGAAAATCATCAATACCAGGGAAAACTTATTCATTTATTGCAAAGTGCTGTAGGTAGTGGCTCATATGAATTATATAAAAAGTATTCCGCTGGAATTCATAATTTACCACCAATTAATATAAGAGACTTACTAGAATTTAAAAAACAAAGAAAACCTATCGATATTAAAGAAGTAGAGCCTATTGAAGAAATTTTAAAACGATTTGGAAGTGGAAGTATGTCTCATGGAGCATTATCGGCAGAGGCTCACGAAACTTTAGCAGTGGGAATGAACAGAATTAAAGGAGCCTCTTGTAGTGGAGAAGGAGGTGAGGATGCTAAAAGGTTTAAAACATTACCCAATGGAGATAGCGCAAATTCAAGAGTAAAACAAATTGCATCTGCAAGATTTGGGGTAACTGTTGATTATTTAAATAACGCTAATGAAATAGAAATAAAAATTGCTCAAGGAGCTAAACCAGGTGAGGGTGGACAGCTTCCAGGTTTTAAGGTTACAAAAGAGATAGCGCGATTAAGGCATTCGACACCAGGTGTAACTTTAATATCACCACCGCCACATCATGATATTTATTCTATAGAAGATTTAGCGCAACTAATTTATGATTTAAAACAAATTAATCCAGGTGCAAGGGTTGGAGTTAAATTAGTTGCATCAACTGGTATTGGAACAATAGCAGCAGGAGTAGCTAAAGCTAAAGCCGATATCATTTTAATTTCAGGTCATTCTGGCGGAACTGGTGCAAGTCCTCAAACCAGCATTAAGTATGCGGGTATCCCTTGGGAGATGGGCTTAACAGAGGCGAACCAAATTCTTACTTTAAATAATTTAAGACACAAAGTTACTTTAAGAACAGATGGAGGATTAAAAACTGGCCGAGATATCGTGATGGCTGCAATGATGGGAGCAGAAGAGTACGGAATGGGAACATCGTCTTTAGTTGCTATGGGATGCATAATGGTAAGACAATGTCATTCAAACACGTGTCCGGTCGGAGTTTGTAGTCAAGATGAAGTTTTGCGGGAAAAATTTACTGGCACTCCAGAAAAAGTTGTAAATTTATTTAAGTTTGCTGCAACTGAAGTAAGAGAAATTCTCGCTTCTCTTGGATTTAAGTCAATTCACGAAATTATCGGAAGAACAGATTTGTTAACTCAGGTAAACAAAGGGGCATCTAATTTAGATGATTTAGATTTAAATCCTTTATTGGTTCAAGCAGATCCAGGAGTAAACCTAAGATATTGTCAAGACAAACATATTAATGCTGTTCCAGATACTCTCGATGAAAAGATTTGGTCTGAGATTAAAGAAAAGATTAAAATTGACTCAGAAAACAAGTTTAACTATGAGATAAAAAACACATTAAGATCTGTAGGAACAAGACTGTCTCATCATATATACAAAAAATTTGGCAACAATAAATTAAAAGAAAATACCGTTCAAATTAAATTGGAGGGTTCTGCAGGACAATCCCTTGGGGCTTTTTTGACTAAAGGAATTAAGCTGACTGTCGAAGGAGATTGTAACGATTACGTTGGAAAAGGATTATCTGGCGGAACTATCGTTGTATATCCATCTCCAAAAAGTTCATTAATTTCAAATGAAAATACAATTATAGGAAATACTGTTCTTTATGGAGCAACTTCAGGAAAATTATTTGCAGCAGGCCGAGCAGGAGAGAGATTTGCTGTTAGAAATTCTGGAAGTTTTTC
>MDTB01000247.1_pt1 | contig 10162 bp, 2 predicted proteins | sample 811161 | NCBI WGS metagenome assembly MDTB01 (sample SAMN05326650, study PRJNA326480) | marine metagenome | isolation source: seawater | place: Mediterranean Sea | collected 2009
AACAACTGACGACTGGCACAGCTGGACAGCCTCCCTTTGTTGACACGAATTAGGTGGTCCAATCAAAATGTGATGAATATGATTGCCTGGATTGATACATTCTTATATAGTTAGTATTAATACTGGAAGAACGATTTCAAAAAAAAAATAATATATATTTAACAAAGATGTGAAGATATATGTGACATATCAAATTCTACATATTATCCTTCTTTTTGTATTGTGACATCAATTTGATTTTGTTTTTTTTTTTTTTCATTTAGAATTCTTATTAGTATATTATAAAGCTTCACACCTTCGTTTGTTTTGTTGTATTGTTGGTGGTATATTTTTATTATAATATATTTAATCTCTTTTTTATAAAAAAAAAAAAAAAAGTGTGTCTATCAAAATAAAAAAAATAAAAAATAATTTAGTAGTATGAAATTATTATTTTTTAGTTCATCCATCACTACCTGTTGCTATTTTTTGCTTTTTCTCTCTTCAGCGATTAATTTGATATGTTTTGCTAATTCACAACCAGTGCAAACCAATTATGCTCCAGAAGCGACACCATTTAATAAAGAAGTTTGTAGTTATGAAGATTATCAACGCGCAGTTGAATTGTTTAATATTGGTAATAACTACCATATGGATAACGATGTAAAAAATGCTGAAATATATTATAACAAATCATTAAATTTTTTCCCATTATTTGGTGAAGCATATTTGAACCTAGGCAATATTTATAGAGGCGAGAGGTCATTATGGGCATATAAAAAAGCTGCAGAAGTTATTGGACCAAATAGCTTATGCCCAAACAGACCTTTGTATGCGAATGCAATGTCGAATATTGGTCACCATTTGGTTGAAGGACAAGGAAAAACAAAAGGATTAGATTATGAAAATATTCAACAAGCTATTGAATATTATAAAGAAGCATTGCGTTGGGTACCAGAGCATCATGCCACTTGGTATAATTTAGGAATAGCATTTGAAAAGCAAGGATTCAGGCAAGAAGCATTCAATGCATACAATGAAGTGTTAAAGTATGTTCCTGAACATACCGGTGCAAATTTAAATATTGGAAATTTATTAATGTATGGCGGATATCATAATGCGTCCTTAAAATTTCATGAAAGGGTATTGCAAAGCCCAAATGTTAATACTTGGTATAAAGTAGCGACGTTAAACAATATGGCAGAGACGTACAGATTTTTGAATGACGTTGAATCTTCATTGAAAACAAATAAAAGGGCGTTAGAATTAGAACCAGGCAATACGCATACAATCTTTAGTATTTACAAAACGAAACGTACGTTGATTGATTGGGAAGGTATAGAAGATGAAATTGATTTTATGATTCATCTAACTAGAACACAGTTAAAAAATGGACCAAATTGCACGATGTTGCCATATGATTACACGTTAATGCCAGTGCATAAAAGAGATTTATTAGACGTTGCAGCTGCAAACACATATATATATGATGGCTTAGTACATCCACCAAGGGATCCTAGTAAGGACCATTTGGTTGGAATTAAATTTCAACAACAACAACAACCGAAACGACATAAATTAATTGTAGGTTACACTGGATACGACTTTAATAATCATCCAATGGGACATTTGACATGCGGTGTGTTAGAAATGCATGATCGTAGTATTTTTGGCGTCTCTTGTTACCCATATGGTTCCGATGATTTATCAGAACAACGAAAACGGATTGTCAAAGCGTGTGACCATTTCGAAAATGTAACAATGATAGCCGATTTTAAAATTGCATCGTTAATGTCTGGACAGGGCGTTCATATAGCAATCGATTTAATGGCCCATACACGTGGTACGAGATTAGGTGTAGCAGCATATCACCCGGGTGCCATATTGGTGAATTATCTGGGATATCCAGGCACGATAGGCACAAAACGATATGCTGAATATATCATTGTTGATCGTCATATAGTTGTTCCTGAAACTGCAACTGATGAAGTAAGTGAAAAGCCTGTCTATTTACCACATCATTATCAAGCAAATGATTTTCCCCTGTTCACAGATTATTGTGATGGTGTTTCGACTAGATTGGTCACCCCAGAGTTTGAACGAATAAATGATGAAGCAGTTAATATGTATTGTCCTGGTGGATCTAAATATTCAGAAAAACGTGCTGTAGAAGGATTACCAACTAGTGACGATGCAGTTGTAATGTGCAATTTTAATACTATCGATAAGTTGGAACAACAAATTTATTCTATATGGATGTCTATATTATCGCGTGTGCCAAATAGCGTCTTGTGGTTATTAGCACCTCAAGGAAAAACTGGAGATACAGTTCGTAGAAATTTTTATCGCGAAGCACAACAGCTTGGAATTGATAAGGAAAGGCTTATTATTGCTCGACGCGTTCCTAAATTCGATCATTTAGATCGATATAGATATTGTGATGTGTTTCTTGATACTTTTCTATATAACGCCCATAGCACAGCATCTGACGCTTTATGGGCGTTTGTTCCATTAGTAACCTTTGAAGGAGAAGCATTTCAAAGTCGTGTAGCTGCTGATTTGTTGTATAGTATCGGTTTAGATGAATTAGTCGCGCATTCGAGACGATCATTTGAAGATATTGCTGTCAAAGTGGGCAAAAGCAAATCCTTGCGTAGATCCATTCGCAACAAGCTGGCAGCAAATGCTCTAACGTATCCATTATTTGATACAAGACGAATAACTATTAATTTGGAACGTTCCTATGAGATTATGTGGGAAGTAAAAGAAACCTTTAAGTTGAAGGCACAAAATATAGTTGTTGCGCCTAATGATCCAATGATTGCAAATACTAAATTGATAAATACGCGTTTTGAAAAGGAAGTGGAGAAAGCTATGACGCTTCAAGCATCTGGAAATTTAACGTCTGCTGGAAATATTTATCGTAGATTATTACACGTTGATCCCTTCAATACCAATGTTTGGCATTTACTTGGTATATTAAGACATTCGCAAGGATTTAGCGAAACTGGTAAAAGTTTTATTACACATGCAATTTATTTACAAGAACAGAACGGTCAACAATTTGTAAGCTTATTTCACCACAATTTAGTTGAAGTATGTCGCAGCGTTGGTGATATCGAATGTGCGTTACGTAGCTTAGTGCTAACATGGGATAACCAAGATGTAAATTTGGATAATACTAAAACTGTATTGCACGATCTTGTGCAACTAGGAGAGCATGATGCAGTTATTAGCTTTTATAAAGCGTATGGTCACCACTTGTTATTGCCAGAACGTGTTGCAACTGACAGCCATAATACAGTCAGTGAAATATTGACTCTTTTTTCCATTGGTTATGCTGCAAAACACCAAGTCGATGGTATTTCAGGAAATGGTGGCGGTGTACCGCAAATATGTTTTGAATTATTGTCGTATGCTTTGCGCATGGATCCAAATTATCCACGACCATGGCAAAAGCTTGCCATCATGTACGATTCTAAAGAGGAATTTAGGACTGCATTTCGTATTTATACAAACATGATGATGTTGCAAAATAGGATATACATGCAGCAAGTAAATATGGACCCAGCTTTTATTTATATGAAGCAAATGAAACATCAAGTTCAGCTTGCAAGACAATCTGCAAATCAGAATGGGAAGAAAATTGTTGTAATTTATTGTAATGAATATGAACAAACTTGGTGGCCAAATTGGGGCCCAAATTCAATGGATACTGGTGGTGTTGGTGGATCAGAAGAAGCCGTGATTTTCTTATCGAAGGAATTGCATCAAATATATGGCTATCATGTCGAAGTATACGGAGAAGCATTGCCAAAGGATTGGGGAGAACATGAAAAAACTGGAGTATGGTGGTTACCACATCAAATATACGATGCAACGAATCCGGAAATAAAACCTGATATCTTCGTTGCATGGAGATATCATATTTCTACTGTATTAGGTGATATAGCAAAACAACGATATTTATGGTTGCAAGATGTATCCCCTCGATACAAAATCGGCTATACAAATGAATATGTAGACACTCTATCTGGAATTTTCCCTTTGAGTCATTTTCATGGTAGACTTGGACTGTCCGATTATGCGGTCAAAACAAAATCTCACGTAACACCCAACGCATTAGACCCAAAATATTTCTACAACGGCCCAAATCATAATCACAATTTTATTTATGCAAGTGCACCTAATCGTGGCTTAGAAATTGTGTTGCGCGCATGGCCTTACATAAAAGCGGCTCTGCCAAATGCAAAGTTGGAAGTTTACTATGGGTTTTCCAAATCATTCATGAAGTTTGGAAAAAATACTATTCCACAGTTTGATTTATGGTATGCGGAAATGTTGAAATTGTTGAAGCATGATGGCATAACTTATGTTGGTATGGCAGATCATCACAAATTAGCACAAGGGTATGTCAACGCCGGGTTTTATCTTTATCCAACTCACTACCCAGAAACTGGATGTGTAGCATTAATGAAAGCACAAGCATTAGGAGCTATACCTATTACAAGTAGACATTATGATTCAACTTTGCCGGAGTTAGTAGGGGAATTTGATTTAGGTCCACCAATGACTGAGCGACGCAAAAAAATGAGAATTCATGAAGACCCTACATGGATCGATGATTGGGTGAATTCTGTAATCAATACGGGGAAGATGGATCCAAATAAGATAAAATTGCATCGTGAAAAAATGATGAAACATGCAAGGCATACATTTTTATGGAGTACAGTAGCTGGTTTATGGCATCAAAACTTTGTGAAAGGTGGTGTTAATGGTGGGGCAAAAAAGTCATTTGCTGAAACATTCCCTGCTATTACTTCTATTACAATGTAGAAAATGTTTTCTGTGGAGTTATGAATTGAAAAAAAAAAATATTATGATAAATGAGATAGAGAGAGGAATAACTATCATATATTTATAAAAATATACGAGTCGTAAATTCAATAAAAAAAAATTTAATGCCCTCTTACTCTTGCATCATGCAAAGCAATTTTTGCATCATGTAATTTGTTTTGAATCTTTTTGTATTCATCCAACGTAGAATTGTATTCCCCTAATGCTTCTTCGTAACTTAAATTATTACTCGTATTACTAGATGAAGGCAAACCAAAATAACGTTGGTTTTTTTCAAAAGTTTCATTTCTCATCAATAATGAATGAGAACTTAATGAACTGTTTTGTCCCATTTCGCTATCATATAATGCAAAACCACCAGGGGCAACTAAACTATTTTTGCCAAGGTTTACATGTCCAGTTTTATAAAATCGGTCTTCATATAAGTGTGTTTGCAAAGTCCCACCAGTAACAACACTATTATCACCAATGTGAGTTAAATCATGCTCCATGAACGTAGCACCAAACAAAAATACATTCTCCCCAATGTCTACACCAAACAATCTATAAATTATATTGATCACTGGCGTACCATCAAACACTCTTACCGCACCGCGCATAAATATTTCCATTTCATAGGAAATATCACTACGCCATATAAAACAAGACCACATTGGAACTTGAATTGGGCGATATTTGCAAACAACTAACCATTTTCCTAATGCGCAAACCAATACGATGACAATTGCATATGTCAATGAAATTAGCAACCACCAGGAAAATTTAATCCAAAATGACAAATACAATAAATTATCAGAGGTTTCAACATCAAATTGATTGTCGACATAATTGAAAATATACATGTAAAGCAACATGATGGCAAAAATCATTGTCATTTGAGTGATGATTTTGATCAAATTCATCACAAGTCTCAATATTCGCATATAAAATGGCGGATTAAATGTCAAATCAGTTTCAGTTGATTGCATTTCGTTTCTCCAAACTTTCCTACTAGGAAGCTTAAAAGAGGGGCTACCTAAATATGTAGACCCTTGTTCCATGTTTTTTGGGCTGACACTCATTACACCTAACAATGTATTGCCTTTTATCATACTTCCTTGTGGAACTACACTCATATTGCCTAGAAACGTTTTTTCACCTAACGAGGAACGGCGTAAAAGCAATTGTCCATAATACACGGGAGCAATTCCAAGTAATGCACCACCATTAATCATGCAATGTTTACCACAATGTACTAGTTCTGGTTTTGGACCCCAATTTGATACATCGATTTCACTTCCTTCACCTACATCCATACCCATACCATACCGTAATGTGAAACGCATAAATACGGTTTCTGTTAGGCCTCTTGATGGCCCTGTCATCAACATGCGAATTACGTATTGTGCTACAAACCTACGTAAATATTCAAAGGAATCTAATGTGACTAGTCCTTCATATTGTGAATTTCCACTTACCACACGTTTTACAAGACATAGAAAAAAAACGGTAAGAAATTGTTGAATAAGTGCACACAACGGGACCCATTTAAACAATGGTAAACAATCAAAGTTCAATAATGCTGTTTGGAAACTTGGAACCGTGTAATAAAGCAATCCAACCGGTGCAATGAAAGCTATGCTAAATAACATCATTTGGATTGCTAAAATAAATAATATACCAATTTGAACAAAAAATGAAACGCAGGTAGACTGTTGTTGTGAGTTTGATTTCAAGTTCATTAATTGTCGTTTTAAAGGACTTGTCGTCGGTGAGTTATTTTTTATCATCTTTCCTGGTGCACCTTGAATTTCAGTGTTTTTTTCATAATTTGAAAATTTCGCCGTAATTGTTAATGGGTGGACAATCGTATCATCCCCAACAATGCTTCCTAATGCAATTGTCGATCTTTCTCCAACATAGACATTATTGCCTATTTTAATTTTTCGTAACTTTAAAATATGGTTTTCTACTACCCATGTTTGTATAACAGCATCAGGTTGCAATGTAACGTTATTTCCAATTTCAACTAAATCAGTTTCAAAAAATGGCGTACAAGCAAGGTATACATTTTCCCCAATTTTTGAACCTAATAATCGCGATGAGAGAACAGCTAGAGAATGACCAGGCAAAAATAATGGATTTATTACCATTCTATGAAGCAACCACCATTTAAAATAGTTCAGGCTGTAAAGTGGGTAATCCGCCTCCTTAATACGCCCAATAAAAAACCACTTTATAAAAACTGCTTGTAAAAACAAAATAGGTGGCACACACACTGGAACGCAAATGAGTTGAACGAAATATACCCAAGTTGGTACATTGTTCAAGACAAATTGCTGCACTAGCATTACTAGGTTCAATAACAAAGCAAACCATATATATACCATCATTTGTAAAAATACTACCAAACACTTTCGTCGCTTGTTGTAAAATGAATCCAATTCTGTAGTTCTTAATAATGGAATAGTGTTGACATCAGCACCTATATCAAATCCTTTTATTCCTATTTTTGTTTCAACTATGCATGAATCGATATATGCTGATAAAGCACGCGGTGAGGTATATTCATATACATCTTTCATTTTTAAAAAACTCCAGTTATTTTCATTACGACATTTCGATATTAACAATGCCCCAGATACCGAATTGAATCCATAGTCAAAAATATTTTCTACCATTGGTATTTTAATTTGCAAAATGTTTAATAATATGTTGGCAATGTAATGTTCCGTGCTTGTTTTTGGTTGACTGTCCTTACTTTCTCCTACACTATCATCCCCAAATGACAAACGTGGATCAACCAATAGCTCAAGCGTACTCCAATAAGGTAATTTACCTCGTAGCACTTTCCCACTAATGTTGCTATGTGGAATTTCATCTACTGTGATTCTAACAAAAGCATTTGGTATCATGTATTTCGGCAAAACTGTTTTTAAATATCGCCTAGCATCTGTTGGATTGAAACTTGTTTCATCCGAAGTTACAATAAATGCCACAAGCTCCTGCGCATTTGAGACTGGGTTTTTTTGAACAGCTACAACAACAGATTTGCAACCTTCGACACCACTTATATGCGTTTCAATATCTTCTAATTCTACACGATAACCTCTAATTTTCACTTGGCTATCTGCACGACCGATGAAAACAACAGAGCCATCTTTGTCTTCACGAACAAGATCCCCCGTCTTATATATACGAGCTCCATCTACAAAAACAAATTTCGAAGCAGTTTTCACAGGGGCATTCAAATATCCTAATGTAACACCTTTTCCACCGATACAAAGTTCACCTTCTTCGCCATTTTTCACTACTTTCATAGCTTCATCACGAATCGAGACGGTGTAACCCGGTAATCCATTTCCAATGCTTACAGGTTTTCCAGCAAATAATTCAGCATAAGTAGCGGAGACAGTAGTTTCAGTTGGACCATACATATTGAAAAATCTTCTACCAGGTTGCCATTTTTCAACAACAGGTGCTGTACATTGCTCCCCGCCGACAATAACGATTCGTAACAATGGTAGATCATATCCAGTACCCATAATTGTTAAATTAGTGGGAGTAGTATCTAAAATTGTAATGCCGAGTTCATTGATTGTTAACTTTAAATCTGCCCCAGATTGCATCATTTCTGGTGTACCAACGACAAGTGTTGCGCCTCCACTAAATGCCATCCAAATTTCGCCATAAGATGCATCAAACGCAGTGCTGTAACCTTGAAAAATACGATCATTTGAATTGCTTGAAAAAAGTTGCTTCAACACGTTAATGTAATGGCTTGCATTTCTGACCGATACCATGACTCCTTTCGGGATACCAGTAGTTCCACTAGTATAAATAATATACGCTATTTTTGGATTTATCGTAAAATTTGCATCAATATAGTTAAGCTTCGTCATTTTGTTCCCTCCTTTATTACTATTGATTTTTTTTTTATTGGTATTGATATTACTACCAATTGAAGAGTGGATAATGTTAGTATCTTGTAATACTACATGTCCTAATGAAGTTTTGATTTTTTCCATCATTGCATAATCACTTGAAGTTAGTGATTTCTCATTATTACTATCTTTACTAGCACCATTATTTTTATTTCCATTATTATTATTATTTGATTCTTTTTTTTCTCCTCCATCATGTTTCAATAAAGAAAACAGCCCTTCCGTTTCTCGTATAATAACTGCAGCACCAGAGTTTTGTAGTGTAAATAATACACGTGTTTGCGGAAAGCCCGTATCTATCGGTACGTATGAACATTGCGCCTTTAAAATTCCTAACATTGAAATGTAAACGTTGACTCCGCGTTTCACAAATATTGCTACTACGCTCCCTTTGACAATATCCATCGACTTTAAGGTCTCTGCTATTTTATTTGCCTTGTTTAGTATCACTTCATACGTAAAAAATACACCATTTTCCTCAACAGCTGAATGTTTTGGGTTCTTTTTGCAAACACTTTCAAACACTTCATGTGGCTTCACAAAAGCCTCTTTTTTTGCTTCTTCAACTTCATTATTATGTTCATCGTAAGTGAAGCTTGCTCTTAACGTTCGAAATGGGGAAGGATTGGGCCACAGCCGTGAATTTGGTGACATCACAGCATTTTGAGCTTTAGCAAGTGAACCTGCAGACAGAGACCGACCAATTTCTCCTAATTTTCTTTCTTTGTTTTCATCAAATGATGTTGAATATTGATATTGTGAATTAACATTGTTTACATTCAACAATGGCGTCTTAATTGATGGGTCGCTACCGACTTTCTTATGCCGGCTAAACATTCTATTCTTATCGCTGATATTGTCAATTCTTTTTTATAACTTGTTGAATTATGTACTTTCTTCTTATACGTGTATTTCTAATTTTTATTATATCGAGAAAAGATTCTCATTATTATTTTTCTTTCAGTATAGTCGTCTAGTTAGTCTTTATTACAATAGTGGTGGTGGTTTGCCCGCTGTGGTGGTGCTACCTGGTATTCAGGTTATGGGTTTCGCCAGGATTACCTGGTTTTGTTGAGATAATAGCTATAGTATTTCGCAAATTTGTGGATAGTATAAGTAGTTTTTAACTTTGAATCATTGAATCTATGAAAACGAAAATAAAGAATATGACCAATAATACGCACACTACTGTATAACACGGCTCAAGTGCTACTCAGTACTATAGTGTTTTGCTCCTATTAATATTATATCAAAAAAACAAAAATGGCATTTCTGTTTTGTACAGATTAAAAGATGATAAGAAAAAAATTCGAATAAAAAAATAGACGACTATACTGAAAGAAAAATAATAATGAGAATCTTTTCTCGATATAATAAAAATTAGAAATACACGTATAAGAAGA
>MDTB01091012.1_pt1 | contig 10162 bp, 13 predicted proteins | sample 811161 | NCBI WGS metagenome assembly MDTB01 (sample SAMN05326650, study PRJNA326480) | marine metagenome | isolation source: seawater | place: Mediterranean Sea | collected 2009
TATATGGTTGTTTTCCTAAAGTTTAAAGAGACGCGCCAAGAAAGATTTCTTAGCAGTTTTGCGTTTTACTTTCTTTGCAGTTTTTGTCTTTCTCTTTGACTTTCTCTTCTTGCCGCCATCTTTTCTATCTATTTTTCCAATATTAAATTCTTTATCCATTTCCTCTTGTTCTTCAGGCGTTAAAGGTTTATCTTCACCTTCACCTATTTCAGCACCACCCCGCTTTTTCCTTGATTTCTTTGATTTCTTAGGTCCACAATGACAATCGGATCCACCTTGCTTCATTGCAGAGTATGTACCACCCATTACATGTTTTTCGCCACCGACAGTAGCGCAACCGTGTTTTTTTCCACCGTACATGTGTTTACCACCACCACCGCTAGACTTCATAGTACCACAACTACCACCACCGCTAGACTTCATAGTACCACAACTACCACCACCGCTAGACTTCATAGTACCACAACTACCACCACCTGTGCTTTTATTGCAACTATCGCCGCCTTTTACTACTTTCATAAATAATATATATTATTTATGATATTTTTTTTTAAACGCCGTTATTGCCTGGGCGTCCAGATTTGCCTAAATCTGCATCTCCAACTGAACGTGTATCTTCTCCTCCACGAACCCATCCTTTCATTGCACTCTCTTCAACAGTGTATTTTGCATCGGAAGTGCGATTTTCCATATCTTCATTGGTAGGATACAAAGTATATCCCATGAAACTTTGTGTCATCACAGTTGAAGTGCTTTTCTTTTGTTCATGCAGTTCACCTTCCTTTAGTTGTAATTCTAAAGTAGGATCAACAGAACCTCTTCCTAAATAAGGAACGGTTAAAAATGGACGCTGCATTAAATTCAAACGTCCTAAATTCCTTTCGTTCTCTGTTTCTAATAGTAAATTACATTCGTTTTCAATCTTTTCTGAACCAACTCCACTTCCAGTGATACTATTGGGAACAACAGCAGGTTGCTGAGTAGCAAACTGAATTTGTGAATCTGTAGCGTTTTCGCTAAAATAGTTGGTGGTAGTATAATCGGCATAACGCTCATTTTGTAGAGATTCCTGTGTTTGGGTAGTATTGTCATTTTCAATACGAGCCATGTTATAAAATGTATAGTTGCTTGTAGTACTGGACATCACTTTATATATTTGGTATATATTTTGTCTTAGAAAATAGCGTAAATCTAATGATTTGTGTATCTTGGATTATTTCTTACTGCTGCAAACATATTTCCTTCCTTTGCTGATATCATGTCACCATAACAGAATTCCGCAAAACCTTGTTGGTCGTTGGGTATAGTGGTATTTGCAGTACTGTAAAACTGTCGCATAGATTGTTCAAGATCTAAGTTATCTGTTACACTTTTATATAACTTTTTATCAATATCAGGTTGATCAGGATTTAATATTTGAACTTGTTTTTTTGTTTCTTCTAAAATAATATTTTTATCTTTTTCTGTATAAGATGGCGGAGCAGGTTTTTTATTTGGGTTATAATCATAATCAGTTAACATAACATTACTGAGTGGATTTGATGGTTCACTCTCTTGATATTCATTTTTTTGAATATCTACTTCCACAAAAGGTCCGTTACGATTATAGAATTTTCTAAATCCTTTGTCTCCTTCTTGGAAACCTTCACTATTTTTCTGTCCGGTTGAATAATACAACAAAAAGATACATAACAAGGAAATTAAAGAAACAATTAATATACGAGATTTTTGTGTAAATATATAGGAAACTAGTGTCAAAACCAATACAATTCGCGTTAATGCATTTAGTTTTTGATTAAATGTCATGGTCTCTGTTGGGAAAAACTCAAGCACATATTTGGGTTCAAGTAATACATTGGGGTTTTCACTCCAAAACAATATTTTCGTCTTTGGAACATTTACTACATTGTTTACATGAATAACATTTTCCGGAGGTGTTATAGAGGGTTCTTCTATTTGTTCATTTCCATTTATTTCATCTTGGACCAAACTTTCTAAATGATCTTCTTTTTCATCTACTAATGATGCCGGATTCATTATATTTACCTTGGTATATATATTCTTTGTTATAAAAATATATATATTTATTCTTCACGTAAAAGTTTTCTAAATAAAAATTTTTTTATTTCTTTTTTATGCATTTTTCGTCTACTTCAAAAGTAGAACACTTTTTCTTTTGTGGGACAATTTTTAATATACATTTTGATTTTTCTCCATATACAGGTTCAGTACAACCCTTTTCCACTGTAGCATCCTTCTTTTTTAAAGTGCATCTTGAACGAAAATGTTCATATCGTTCTCGAACATCGTTATAAGATAAACCGGATTTTTTTCCCAACATTTTGTTAATAACTTCATGTAACTTATAAACATATTTGGAAAATGTATCACGATTTTTCATATGTCTCCACAATAAAGGATGTTTTTTGAAATTTTTACAAATGTTTATTCTACATTTACCACATGGTAGTGTGTTTCGTAAATTAAGAATCAAATTTCTGTAATTTTTTTTATCGTCACAAGTAGGTTTTACAGGATAATTAAAACTTATACTATGTAAATAATGCCACGCACTTGGACCCCAAACACTTGTTAACATTCCATCATTTGAATTATAGTCCTTTCTTTTATATGTTCTGATTGTTTTTCTTTTTTTATTATATCTTTTCTTTTGGGTTTTAGCCATAGTTATATAATTCAGATAAAAAAGTCATTTCGTAATTTCTAAATACATTTGATAAGGAATTTAATTATGTAGTTATAAAATATAATGGCTCAAAACATTTTTTCAACCTTATATAATGATTTTATTAAACCATTACAAAACCAACTTCTTATTTTCTTAATGTTAATTATTTTTGCAGTTGCTGGTTACTTTGGTTATTTATGGTATGTAAAACCTACTGTTGAAAACTTAAATAATGATGATGTATCCAATAATAACCGTCGTATTAGTGAGGCACAAATTATGTTTTTCTCAGCAGATTGGTGTCCTCATTGTAAAAAAGCAAAACCAGAATGGAGTGATTTTACAAGTGAATATGATGGAAAAGAAGTAGGATTTTATAAGATCCGTTGTCAATCTGTTGATTGTACAGATGGGAATAATGAATTAATCCAAGAATATAGTATTGATGGTTATCCAACTATTATTTTATTAAAGGACAATAAACGTATTAACTATGATGCTAGAATCACTCATGAAAACATGAAACAATTTGTAGAGGATACATTAGCAAATAAATAAATTTATTTAGGAAGATTGCCTTTTTTCTAAAAACTGCTTTGCATTATCAGTTCCTTTGTTAATAAGTGATATTCTATTTTCCTGTGACTGAAGAAAATACTTTAAACTTGTTAAGTCAAAATGTTCCATATAAAACGTTAATTCGTTTGGTATTTCGTTGTCATTCTCATTTAAATCTTGATTTACATGTTTTACAATACTTTTTATCACTACCATGATATAGTCTATCATGTTAGATGAATCATCTAGTAATCTATCTGAATAATCATTGATAATAATTTTACGAAATCCCAAAATTTGATTTGGTTTTGCACTCATTTTCTCAATACATGCTTTCACTGGATAATTTAGGAAAAGTCCACCATCCATATATGTTTTATCGTGTATTGTAAGTGGTTTAAATAAAAGTGGTATACTACATGATGCATAACATGCTTCAATAACTTTCATATTAGGATGTGTCTTATAGGAAAAACATTCTAGTTTGAATTTATTAATTTCCGACGCATAAACATAAAATTCTATGTTAGTCTTCTTATAAAATTCAGACAATGTTATATTTGCATCTACATCCATACCTTTAAACAAAGGTTCAAATGCATGTATATAAACCTTTTTTTCAAATACTCCACAATTGTCAATCATATCAAGTAATTTAGTCCAATCAATCTTAAATACATTTTCCCATGGTCTTTTAATTAAATAATCATCTAACGTATCCCAGTCATAACCAAAAATGATCATAACCAATAAGATTGAACCAATCGATGTTCCATGACAAGACTTTATATTCGATAAATTCCAAACGCCGTGTAAGTGTAAGTGCTTTAATGCACCATAAACCGCCAAACCATATGTACCTCCTCCCGATACAACAAGATGTTCTATTGTATCTTGCTCTTTTTCTTTTTCTTCCATTATTATGTAATCAATAAATTATTTATATTATTTTTTTTTCATCACTTTTTATAATAGAATGTCAAATATTTTATTTACTACTGATGATGATAATGTTGGAAATGTAGATATTGATGAGTTATACGAAAAACAACAAAAACGAGATTTACGCCAATTATCTATATTTAATAAAATATTAAATCGTATTCATAAACGTATTCGAGTAACAGGAAGAAGCAAGTTAAAAGATCAATACATTTGGTTTACTATACCGGAATATATTTTTGGTGAACCGTGTTACGATAAAGCAGAATGTATTGCATATATTATTGCAAAACTAGAGGCAAATAAATTTCATATTCGTTATGTTCATCCAAATACAATTTTTGTTTCATGGTCAAACTGGGTACCTTCTTATGTAAGAAATGAATATAAGAAAAAAACGGGTATTACGGTAGATGAATTGGGAAGAGTTGTTAGTCGTAAAGGTGAACAAATAGAGGATGATGATAATGATCCAAATACCAAAATATTAAATAATGGTCAAAATAATAATGAAAAACCAAAAAAACAATACAACTCAACAGAAGAATACAAACCTACCGGCAAATTAATTTATAATGCCGATTTTTTTGAAAAAATTGAAAATAAGATATTATAATAATAACTTACTTAAACATATTATTATAATAAACCAGTATAATGGAAGCTTCTCAGCAAGAATCTCCTGTTAAACAACAACCTTCATCTGAAGAGCCTGAGCAAAAGACTGTCGACATCATGGACATGGAAATTACCAGTGAAAATGTTGCCTTAAATGTTTTGGTAACCTTTGTAAACTTAGCACAGAAACGTGGTGCATTCAATATTAATGAATCTGCAAAGATTTGGGAATGCATTCAAGCATTTCAGAAACAGAAGAGTTCCCCATAAAGCAGCGTTTACATAATTTAAATATTAAAACAAAGAATGCTAAAATTGGAATAACAGTAGATTCAAATGGATGATTTATTAACATACAATTTAAATATTCAAATGTTTCATAATTTCCCATTGGACATTTGTTATAATAGAACCAATAACAAAACATGATTGATAATTTTAAAATAAAAATAGATATAATATATTTATTGTCGCTAAACAAGGCTAAAAAAATATATATAATGAAAAAAACATGAATCACATCTATCATGCGACTTTTCTCTTGAATTAATGAATTTATAAAAATAATATCGACAATTAACAACGAATAAACCATGTATTTATCATATCCATTAAGTAATTGTGTAAATAAAACTCCAATTAATAATGTACTAATAATGGATGTAATAATAATGAGATCCCTTGTTTTTTCTTTTACAAATGGATTTTTTTCCATACTAAAATAATAAAACAAAAAAATAATAAAATTGATTGTTATTATTTTTTTTTACATTTTTCCAAAAAAAATGGATTTACAAATCGTTAATTTAAATTCCTTTAAAAATATTATTAATAGGAAATCAGAAAAAAAGATTTCGTCTAATAGAAGATGTTGGTTTGTTCATTTGGAAAGAATAAATCAAATTACTTCTAATTTGGTTACAAATAATTCAACAATACGGACAAGATGGATTTATAACAATTGTATATGGGAGTTTAAATATCAATTAAGAAAAAAACAAATTATTGAAAAATGGAAAAAAAGGATGTATACAAAAATTATGAATTATGTTTCTGTATTACGAAAAGGAGAAAAAACCCATTTGTTATCGAATGATAACTTGATTCATATTATTGAATATTTAATTCACTAGTCTGATAAAAGTTCAATAATATATTGGTATCTGGGCATTTCTTCGTATTCCAATGAATATACATAATCAAATATCTGTTTTTCCTTTGCATCATCATAAATATTTTCTTGAAATTCTTCCTTTATTTTTTTTCGTTCTTGATTTTTACTATGTAAAATATGTTGAGGTTCATATGAATCTTCTATGTGTTTTACATTTTCCCATGGTAAATAAGAATCATTCATCATGTATACATATAAATATAAAAGTGATATAATGTCATCTCGTCGAGAAGGATCTTTTCCATTATGTACATGTATACTTATAAATTTAGGAGTTCCAATGATGAATGAACTATTATGTTTACCAGGTAAATGATTCATGTTTTCATCTAAAAAAATCGATGATAAACCAAAGTCAATCAAATATATTTCTTCATTATGCAGCATAAAATTTTCAGTTTTTATATCTCGATGAATCACTCCCTGATTATGAATCTCTTCTAATATATTAATCATTTTAATTGTTATTTGTAAGATAGTTTCATTCGATGGGTTATTTTTTAAAAATTTATATAAATTTTCTCCATAAAATGGCATAACCAATGTAGAACTGTTTTTGAAAATCCCATAATAATAAACAAATGGTACATTTCGGCATCCTTTGTTATACAAATAATTTAATAAAGTTGCTTCTTGTTTTATTAATAATATAGGTGAATCCAATGACTCACATTTAATTGCAACTTGTTCATGTGTTCTTTTATGTTTTCCTTTATATACTTTTCCAAATTGCCCACTTGATATTTTTTCTTCAATAATATATTTATTTCCTATCATAGAAATAGTATTATTAATTATGTATATATACTTTATAATATAGCAATAATATAACATGGGGAAAAACAATATATTTACAAAAATAGTTTATATTATTTTGGTTTTGTTATTTGGATTTATATTAGGAAACTATTTAACCAAAAGTAATTTTTTAACATTTGAAAATATGAGAACATTGCCACGACCTGTTATTAATCCACCTGTAAAGGAAGAACCAAAAGAAAATAAATCAGCACCTTTCCGTCCAGGAGAAACAATGAATCAAATGATAGATCGTTACAAAGACAAATATTTTGAAAAAGATGGTATTCCATTAGAAAGTACTATTCAATTATATGTCAATTATTGTGTCAATCAAGGAAATGTAACAGATGAAAATAAACGAAAATTGACAGATATAGGTTACTATTTATTAAATATATTTATTCCTAATTTACCAACATCTCAAAATCCAGAACCTAAAGAAAATTGGCCACCCATTCAGTGGAGTAATCATTCAATATTTAATGTTTTAATTGCACCTACTCCCACATATAAAGTAATTCGCGGACAAAGATATATGGATTCTTATATGTCAGCATATAGTGCATCGGGTTCAGGAGGAGGTGGTAATATATTTGGATTTTTGAATGATTTTGGTGGTTTTGGTTATCAAGGTGATTTTAACAGTGGGGATGATTCATCTGGTCAAGATCAACCCAATCCGGATGATTGTAATGATGAACCAGAAGGTAAATGTGGTATAGGATGTCCATCAAGTTGTTTAAGTAGTGCATTTGCACCTTATTTAGATCAACAAGATGAAGACGGATCCGATTCATCAAAAAAAGATGGTAATGATGGTGCAAATAAGTATTCTGATTCTGATTATTACAACAGATATACAAATAGTAATAATAATAGTAATTCTGGAAATCGTATTCCGCTACCAGGAGGAGCAAATATGTTAGTAATCGGTTCTGCAAATATAGATGGTTATGTGATTACTGATGAAAAACAAACAAGTGATGCTTCTACTCTTAATGATCAAATTAATGAAATGATTGATACCTATTTTATTTCTTCAGGTCCAAATCAGAATCGTCCAACTCAAAAAATGATTGATTTATTTAAAGAAATGAAAGAAAAACAAGCAATGGATGAAATACATATGAATAAAATGCGTGATATGGTTTATTATATTCTTCAGGTAATTATACCAGGATTACCAACGAGTAAATTACCGCGTTCTTATGTAGAATGGAGACCAATTGTATGGATAAGTCGTTCCGAAAAAAAGTTTACATAATTATTCTAAAATAATTTTGCTGATTATTTTTGAATTTTAATATTTATACTAGAAATATATAGTATGATTGCATTTTTAATACCAATTTATCCTCCTCATTATCCATTTATTTATAAGTTAATTGACAAAGTAAACACAGAAGGTTTCTACAAAATGGATTTTTATTTAATTTTTTCTAATCAAGACGATTACGATGAATTTGAATATAAAGAATATATTAAACACATTATTGTCCCATCAGATAAAATTATTAATACAAACGCTCATGTGCCTTTTAAAAAATTTTATGCATTGGACTATTTAAAAGACAATACGCAATATGATTATTTTATATCATGTGATGCGGAGATAGATGTTATTTTAGAAAATTTTACTTCAGATAACATTAAAAACAAAATAGATGCTATATTTAATAACAAAAAAATATATGGTGGATATACAGACCATCCCGATATACATAAAATTACCGAATCAACTGCAACTATTTTTAATAATGATGAAGATATAGTCAAAATTAAGGAAAATACATCTGATTATCAATTGTTTTATTGGTGGAGTGATTTACCAGTTTACAAAAGAAGTCATTTAAATGATTTTTTCTTAAAAATAAATTACGATGAGTTAACATGGTATCATTTTGATCACATGGTGTACTTAAATTTCTTATTTTTATATGATAATTTTCAATTTGTAAATATTACAAATAGTTTAAATGTAAGATGGAGTTTAGAAAATTTTGAAACAGATGATATCAAAGTTCTCGATGTATTAAAAAATAACTTAGATTATACGTTTTCATGGGTCAATCCATCATTATATCAAAAACATAAAGAATATCTTATTAAAACCGGTAGTTTTATTATTTTTCATTTAGATCGATGGAATGATGAATCAATTGATAAAACGCAAAAAGAATTAGTTATTAATAAACTAAATAATAATAAATCAACGTATTATAGCGGACCGAGTAGTTTATATATAAAATCTAATTCTAATTATTGTTTTTCAAAATTCAAAATGAATGCATATAGACAATATCAGTGGTGCGGACATCTTATAGATCCAAAAAGTGTAAAAACTACTATAAAATTTGATATCATGTTTTTATCAGATGTACCCAACCAATATGGTAATTTTGCAATAAAGTCGCATTATCCAGAAATAAATTATAAGGAATGGTTAACAAAATGTAAAAAAAATGAATTTGTACATATTGAAATTCCCATTTTTTTAAGCAAACGAGAACAACTCATAGTATTTATAGCAGATCATTATTTTCCTGAATTAAGTTTTCAAGTAAAAAACTTTGAAATTTGCTATGATGATGATGATGAGAAAATAAACAACGAAGAAAAAGTAGCATTAGTTTATCGTGGTCATTATAAACGAAATTCAAGTACTTGGTCTGAAAAAGGAAATGGTTATGATATTGATATTTTACAAAATCACTTAGATTCGATTCGTTCTCTTGGTATTAAACATATTGATATTTATTTTCATTCTTACTCTGTAAATGAGGAAGAAGACTATAAATTATTGAAATTATTAAGTGACTATAATCTAGTGGATTTTTTATTAACAAGGGGTGAAAAATTTGAACGTGCATTTTCAGTTATTAATTCTTTAAAAATAGTGGAAGACAAATATAAATTTGTTATTAATACAAGATTTGACTTATGTTTTATGAAACAATTGAAAAATTTCAATATTGAAAATGAAAAATTCAATATATGTTTTAAAGACCATGAGGAATATTGGATTTCAGAAAAAAAAGCAAGTGATCTGTTATGGATTATTCCATATAAATATATTCGTAATCTAATTCATGCGGCAAAAGAAACATCAAAATATGATCCAATGTCCTTACATTTGATAGTAAATCATTTAAATTTGGATGATAGTGAATTAAATTTTATGATTGATGGTTATTTTACAAGCAACACTGATATAGAAAATAATTTTTTTGACATAAACAAAGATGGTCATCAAAATAATTTTATTTGTATAAAAAGAAAATAATTAGAATTCCGTTATTATATAATTTATTGAAATAACTTAAATTAATGTTATATATGAATCATATACAATCATGAATAAGATTGAATATGGTATGAAA
>MDTB01106132.1_pt1 | contig 10162 bp, 8 predicted proteins | sample 811161 | NCBI WGS metagenome assembly MDTB01 (sample SAMN05326650, study PRJNA326480) | marine metagenome | isolation source: seawater | place: Mediterranean Sea | collected 2009
AAAGCAAAGATATTCATCCAATGTAGCAAAAAAATTTGTCAATACAATGACATCATCAAAAAAAAAAGAAATTTTTGATATTTTAGAATGTGTAAAAATAGCAAAAAAATTAATTAAGAATAATGATCTGTTGGGGTTTGCAGAATTGCTAAATTATAGTTGGCAGATTAAAAAAAATCTTCATAAGGATATTTCAAACTCTTTTTTAAATGATATTTATGATAAAGCGATTAAAAATGGTGCAATTGGTGGTAAAATACTCGGCGCTGGTTCAGGTGGTTTTTTTCTTTTTTACGTTCCAGAAGAAAAACAAAAATTTTTTTTGAAGAAAATGGAGAAATTTACATCTATACCTTTCAAGTTTGAGACTGAGGGAAGCAAAATAATTTTTAAAGATAAAAAGAATATATGAAAAAATTTTTTCATCCTTTAATGGAAAATAATATTGATGATGGAGACATTGAAGCTCTTCAAACTTTTATAAAAAAAAATAAGAATAAAATTTTTACACAATCAAAAAAAGTATCAGAGTTTGAAAAAAAATGGTCTAAATGGCTTGGAGTGAAATATAGTATTTTTGTTAATTCAGGCTCTTCTGCAAATTTGTTGTCTATGAATCTAATCAAGATTTTTTATGGTAAAGGTGAAGTCATAGTTCCATCTTTAACCTGGGTTTCAGATATTGCATCAGTGATTCAAAATGGTTTAGAGCCAAAGTTTGTTGATATAAATCTAAACAATTTATCAATGAATGACGAAAGAGTAATAAATTTAATTAATAAAAAGACTAAAGCAGTTTTTATCACGCACGCACAAGGATTTAATGGTCTTTCAAATCGCCTGTTATCTGTTTTGAAAAAAAAGAAAATTGCCTTAGTGGAAGATGTATGTGAGTCCCATGGAGCTAAATTTAAAAATAAGAAATTAGGTTCTTATGGATTAATTTCTAATTTTTCTTTTTATTACGCACATCATATGACTACTATTGAAGGTGGTATGATTTGCACAAATAATAAAAATATTTATGAGACAGCAAAAATTTTAAGATCTCATGGTATGTTAAGGGAAAGTGGAAATAGTCAATTCGAAAAGAAAATAATAAATAATAATAAACAACTTTCACCAAAATTTATTTTTTTATATCCAGCTTATAATTTAAGAAATAATGAGATGTCTGCGGTAATAGGGTTAAACCAATTAAAAAAATTGGATAAAAATATAAGATTAAGAAATAAAAATTTTACTTATTTTTTGAAAAATCTTGATAGACACAAATATTTTGTAGATTTTGACTTAGAAGGTATTTCTAATTATGCCTTCCCCATAATATTAAAGTATAAGAATTTGAAACATAGAGATAATTTTGAAAAATATTTAACAAAATTTAAAATTGAATTCAGAAGAGGTAATGCAGGTGGTGGAAATCAAATAAGACAGCCATATTTAAAAAAATATTTCAAGAAATATTCACTGAATAATTTTCAAAATGTAGATCATGTTCATTTTTATGGTTACTACATAGGAAATTATCCTACTTTAAATGTAAAAAAAATAGATCGTATAATTAAAATTTTAAATAATTTTTAAACTATTCATATGCTTAAGAAAATTTTCAGTAGAATTAATGTCTATATAAATAGACCAAATTTTAAAGCAGAAAAAAAATATGACTATGTAAGCTCTACTAATGAATCACTTAACAATATAAGAGATGATTTAAACCTAATATTAAATGTAAAATCGGATAATTACATGGATTTTTTTGATAAAAAAATTTCTCACCTAGAGAAAGTCGAAATAAAAAAAAAATAATTTCAATTATTAAAAATAATATAGATATGACTTGTAATCCAGCAAACCCATTAGATGAAATTAATATTACATACTTTAATAATTTAATTAAAGATGGCTTTTCTAAAACATCAAGTTTTGATTTAAATAAAAATGAAGTAGATAGATTAATTAATTTTTTTAAAGATAAGCAAAAATTTCCTGGACATATTATATCCAACTCAAATAAACCAACAAATAGTAATCTTAAAAAATCAGTTTATTATACTTATCAGCCTAGTGACATATTAAGCTCTGAAATTATCCAAAGTAAAATTTTTAATATGAATTTCATAAATTTAGCTGAAAATTATTTTGGCTGTGTACCTACCTGCATAACTTTAAATTTGTATTGTCAGAAAAAAAAGATAAATGAATTTGATTATTTGCCTCAGTTTTTTCACAGAGATGTTCATGATTTAAAGTTATTAACTTTTTTTGTTTTTCTTACTAATACGCAAAAGGATAACGGAGGCCATTGTTATATTAAATATTCACATGACTATGAGTCTATGAAAAAAAATTTAAAAAAAAATGAAATTTCATTATTAAACGATCAAAAAAAATCTATTTTGAGTTTTTTTGAGTTAGATAAAAATAGTTATGGTCATGAAGATAGTTTAGAATTGCTAAGATCAAATTATGAGTATTTATTTGGAGACTCAGGATCATCATTTGTTACAGACAATTTTGGCCTTCACAGGGCTATAGAACCCAAAGATGGAGAAAGACTAATCTTTTGGGTATCATTTGGATTGTTTAACAATCAGAATTATCAAAGATTACCAAAACGTTTTCCATCATCAAAAATTTCAAAAAATTTTAATCATGACGATGAAAAATTTAAATATATTTATAGAAATTATATAAATTTTAAAGAATAATTATTTTTATTATGAAAAAAATAGATAGAAAATTTAACAAATGCCTTATTACAGGTATAACGGGTTCAGGTGGGAGTTATTTGGCAGAAAAAATAAATAAAATCTCACCCAAAACAAAAATTTATGGAACTTTTCGATCTGTTGGATTTAAAAAAATTTTACAGTCAAATATTAAAAATTTAAAACTTGAAAAAGTAGATTTAAAAAACTTTAAAAAGTTAAAAAAAGTTATTAAAAGAATAAATCCTGATTTAATTTTTCATTTTGCATCAAATGCAGATGTTCGATCCTCTTTTGATGATCCGTTAGAGTTTTCAACAAATAATAATTCAATTACAATAAATTTATTAGAGTCAATAAAACAAACTAAAAAAAACCCCTTAATAGTAATTTGTAGTTCCTCCGAGGTTTATGGCAAAGTATCTAGAAAAGATATTCCTTTAACTGAAAAACAAAAGTTTAATCCTGTAAATCCATATGCAGCAACTAAAGCTTTTCAAGATTTTATTTCTCAGATTTACATGAATAGCTTTAATCTTAATATAATAATCACTAGAATGTTTTCTTACACAAATGCAAGAAGAAAAAATCTTTTTCAAACAGCATTTGCTAATCAAATAATTGAGATTGAGAGAAAAGAAAAAAAAATCCTGAAACATGGTAACTTAAACAGTGTAAGAACCTTTATAGATATTGATGATGCAATGGAAGCTTATTGGTTAACAGCTACAAGAGGAAAAATAAGGGAAATTTATAATATTGGAGGTGATAAGATTATATCTGTAAAAAATTTCTTAAAAGAACTTTGTTTAGTCTCTAAAGAAAAAATACTTTGTAAAGTTGATAAAAATCTACTAAGACCTACTGATGTAACTTTACAAATTACAAATTCAAAAAAATTTAGAAAGCATACAGGATGGAAGCCTAAAATTAAATTTAATGAGTCAGTAATTAAACTATTAAAAGAATGCAAAAAATTAAAAGATACAGGATATTGATTACAGGAGTAGCCGGTTTTATTGGTTCAAAATTGGCAACAGAGCTATTGAATTTAGGTCACGAGGTAACTGGAGTTGATGTTTTGAAGTATGATAAAAGTTCAATAAATCACCTTTATTCAAAAAAAAATTTTCATTTTCATAAAGATGATATATCAAATGAAAAAACTATAAAAAAATTTATAAAAAAAAAAGATATTATAATTCCACTTGCTGGATTAGTTGGAGCTCCTTTATGTGAAAAAAATAAAAAAGAGGCTGTTAAAATAAATTTAAATGCAATTAAATTAATTATTAAGAATATCTCTGCTAAACAAAAAATTATATATCCAACTTCAAATTCCGGATATGGAGTTGGAAAAAAAAATGCCTTTTGTACTGAAGAAACTCCTTTAAATCCTATTTCACTTTACGGAAGAACTAAAGCAGATGCAGAAAAAGTTGTCATGCAACATAAAAATTCAATTTCTTTTAGATTAGCAACTGTGTTTGGTTATTCCTATAGAATGAGATCTGATCTACTTGTAAATAATTTTGTAAAGACAGCTCTGGATAAAAATAAACTTGAGATTTTTGAACCTCATTTTCGAAGAAATTATATACATATCAACGACATAGTAGATGCATTTGTGTTTTCAATAAATAATTTTGAAAAGCTTAAATCAAATACTTATAATCTTGGCTTGTCATCAGCCAATATAACAAAATTAGAATTAGCAAAAAAAATTAAAAAATTTTATAAAAAGTTGAATATTAAAATTATTTTAGGCATTAAAGATCCTGATCAAAGAGACTACTTTGTTAGCAATAAAAAAATTGAAAAAAAAGGTTTTAAAGCAAAAGTAAAATTAGATGAAGGTATCGAAGAACTTTTTAAAGTTTTTAGAAATTCAGATATAAAAATTAATAATAATTATTAGATATTCCTCTTTTTACAAATTTTAATTACTAATTTATCAAATTCATTTTCAGTATATCTAAAATATAAACTACTTTTATTGGCAGCTATTTCATCAGTTTTTTGATCACCAATCATAAAGCTTTTTTTTCTGTCTACTGGCCATTTTTTGATTAAATTCTCAATCATTAAATTACCAGGTTTTCTGAATTTGCTATTTTTCCTATATCTTTTAATCAATGACTCATTATGAAAAGGACAATAAATAACATCATTTATAAAAATATCTTTTTTTAAAAAATAATTTTTAAGTTTTTTATGTAGTAAATAAAAATCTCTTTCTAAAAATTTCTTTTTTGCAATACCAGCTTGATTGGTAACTATAAATATATACAGATTTTTTTTTGAGAGATATTTTAATCCTGGCAAAACTCCTTCTTTAAATTTAAAATTTTTAAACTTATATACATATCCACTATCATAATTTATGACTCCATCACGATCTAAAAAAATTGCAGGTTTTTTTAAATTTTCTATAAGAAATTCTTGTGCATATTTCAAATTAGATTTGGTTCCAATATCAATTAAAAAATCATTTGATAAAGTTCCTCCAATTTCATTATTTAAAATTTTTTTTTCAATCACATCGTTTTCAATTGACATATTTTGATTTTGATATTTTCTTAATATTTTTTTTTTAATAATATACGTTCCAGAATTAATATAAGTAGAGTTCTTCTTTTTTATTACATGGTTTTTATTGTTTATATACAAACCTGTGAGTTTCTTATTTTCAAAATAATTATGATTTTTTGTTAAAATTAAATTTATATCAAATTTTAAGTTTATAGATTTAAGTTTTATAAAGTTATAATTAAAAAATGTATCACCATTTAATAAAATAAAATTATTCGTAATCAATTTTTTATTTTGAATTACTGATCCCCATGTACCCATTCTTTTTTTTTCAATTACACATTTTATTTTTACAAAATTTATAAGTTTGTTATGATATTTCTTTTTTATTTGTTGACCTTTGTAACCGGCTAAAATGATAATTTCTTTAAAATTATATTTAGTTAGATTTCTAATAATTAATCCAAGTAAATCTTTATTTTCAAATTTAATTAATGGTTTTGGAATTTTATTACTCAATTTTTTTATTCTTGAACCTCTGCCACCAGCTAAAATTAAAACTTGAGTTTTATTAAATTTCATAAGTGATATTATATTAGTTATTCAAATTTAAATGAATAGCATTAAAATTTCAGAATTGTGGACTGCAGGAATTGGAACTATAAAAATTGAATTTTTTCAAACATTTTTAAATTAGTATATTAACTAATTCCTAACTTTATAATTTTTAATCTTTTAGTTCTTGTTGGGATTTTAATATAATTCCACAAGTCTATAATTAACTTATTTTTCTTTGAAACAAACTTACCAAGATTTTTAAATTTTTGGTGTCTATAACAAATGAATATAATGTCAGATTTTTCAAACAATTCCTTAAGATTTTCGGTAAATTTTACATTTTTAATTTTTGTTTTATTTACAAACTCATCAAATATAAATACCTGATTTTTATTTTTAAAATAATTAACTAATTTTTCCCCAGGAGATCGTGTTGTTAATGGAGTATTGTCTTTATAACTTAATCCACAAATGCCAACTTTTGGAACACTTTTTATAAATTTTTTATTTTTTTTATAAACGTTAATATACCTATCAAATTGCAGGTCATTTATTTTATCAATCACTTTAGGAAGACTGTTGTTGAGATTTTTTTTAGCCAAAAATTTAGCAAAATTTAAATTATCTCTGGGAAAACATGGGCCAGCAAACATCGCCCCTAAAGATAAATATTTATGACCAATCCTTCTATCAAAACCTATTGTGTTCAATATCACAGAACTATCTATATTTTCTTCTTTGTCAGATATAGAACTAATTAAATTTGAAAAAGAAATTTTCATTGTTATATATGAATTTATAGCAATCTTTGATACCTCTGCCTCAGTCAATTTAAGTTTTCTAAGTTTATTTAAATTTTTTGAATAAATTTTTTTATAAAAATTCATTAAATATTTATGACCTTCTTTAATATCTGATCCTAAAATAACCAAGTCACTGTTTAATACATCATTGTAAATTGATCCTAAGGCAATGAGATGAGGATTATAAGTTATAATAAATTCTTTTCCATGTTTTAAATTAAATTTATTCTCTAAAAATTTGATAAAATTATTACATGAACCAGGATTTACTGTTGATGTAATATTAATTAAATATTTATTTTTATTCTTTAAAAATTCACCCATCTTACCTAAACAATCAAAAATGTAAGAATTATCGAACTCTTTATTTTTTTTTGATGGCGTAGGTAAAATTATAAAACAATAATTCGTTTTATTTATTGCATGATTGTAATCTTTTATAAATTTGAAGTTTTTTTTATTTTTTTTTATTAAATCATTCAGTTTGGGTTCGTCATCTTTGATATTTTTTTTTATTCTAATTTCGATACCTTCATCAACATCATGCCCATATATTTTAAACCCCTTTTCAGCCAGTAAAAAAGAGAAGATAAGTCCAAGTTTACCTAAGCCTACACAAAAAACATTTTTATTTATCATTTGGTCTATTTAGTGTTAATTTTGAAATCAGTCAATTTTAAAAAGTTTAATTAATTTTTAATTTGGGGTAAAAACTGTAAAATAAAATGAATAAAATTTTTTACCTCTTAGACAAAAGTCAACGAAAAATATTCCTATTTATAGCATTTTTAATACTAAGCGTATCAATTTTTGAAATTGCAATATTAAGCTTTGTAAAACCTGTAATTGATTTTTTTACTGGTAGTTCAGATAAAATTGATAATTTTATCTTAAATATTCCATTTTTTAATAAACTACCTATTGAATTTGGTCTAATAGTTTTCTTTTTAATATTTTTAACAAGATCTATTTTGGCAATAATTTTGTCCTACTTTAGGCATAGATTGAACCAAAGTATTAATGATAATCTTTCAAATAAAATTTATGAAAGTTACTTATTAAAAGATTACCTCTTCTTTTTGAATAATAATTCAGCAAATTTAATTTCTAATATTATTTTAGAAATTGAAAAATTCTCTTATAGATTAATGGACTCAGTTTCATATTTTATAGTTGACACACTGATTATTTTATCTGTAACACTTTATCTTCTAATTAATTACTTTGAATCAACTTTATTATTATTTTTTATTACTAGCATATTTGCTTCAACTTTTTATTTTTTTTATAAAAGACGTTTTAAAAATTTAGGAGAACAAAGAATATTTTATGACAAAAAAAAAATTTCAACATTACAAAAAAGTTTTTTCATTATAGATTTTATAAAACTATCAAGATTAGAAAAATATTTTGTGAACTTATTTAAAAAAGAGACAAATATGTCATCAAATAGTAATATGAAGATGTCTGTTATCTCGGAATTACCAAGGAATTTATTAGAGCTTCTGATTGTAATTATTGGATCTTTAATTTTGATAGCTCTTTATTATTATTTTTCTCTGAGCAAACAAATTATTCTTTCAACTCTTGGATTGTTTGTAGTTTCTATGTTTAGGATATTACCCTCTGTTAATAGAATGCTCTATGCTTTAAATAGTATTAAATATTACCTCCCAACTACAGATATAATTTATGAGGAAATTAGAAGTATAAAATCGAATATTAATAATAAGGAATTTAATAATTTAACTAAAATAAATTTTGAAGATAAAATTGAGTTAAAGGATGTTTCATTTAAATATTCAGAAAATAATAATAATATTTTAGACAATATAAATTTAACAATTAAAAAAAATCAAATTATTGGAATTTTAGGGAAAAATGGTTCTGGAAAAAGTACTTTCCTAAATATTTTTGTAGGATTATTAAATTCGGATAAAGGCACCATGTTAATAGATGGTAAAAATATAAAAGAAATTAGATATCAATATCAAAAACTTGTAGGGTATGTGCCACAAAAAACTTTATTAACTGAAGATACACTTAGGAAAAACATTACATTTGATTTTACAGATGCAAAATTTGATAAGAAATTATATTCTGAAGCAGTAAATCAATCAGACTTAAATGAAATAATTGAAAATTTACCCGAGAAAGACAACACTCTATTAGGAGAGAGAGGTATAAAATTATCTGGAGGACAGCAGCAGCGTGTTAGTATTGCAAGAGCAATATATAGAAATCCTGAAATTATAATATTGGATGAAGCCACAAGTGCTTTAGATGATAAGGCTGAAAAAAAAATAGTAAACAATCTAATTTCTAAATTAAAAGGAAAAAAAACAATTCTAATAGTGAGCCATAATAAAGAATTATTTAAATTTTGTGACATTGTGTATGAATTAAAGGATAAAAAGCTAAGCGAAACCAAAATTTATGGAAAAACCCGTTTTTAGCATAGTTATCACAACCTATAATCGCTCATCAAATTTAATCAAAATTATTAAAAAATTTATAAACACACAATTTAAAATTGAAATAATTATTTGTGATAGTCAAAGTAAAGATCATACAAAAGAAAAGGTATTTTTTATAAAATCAAACTATAGACATCTGTCTATAAAATATATTGATGCAAAAAAAAATAATAATTCTAAGAAGAGAAATGAAGGAATTAAATCTGCAACTGGTAAAAATATAATTTTATTAGATGATGATTGTATACCGGAAGGTAATTTTTTAAAAAAATACAAAATTCTATTTGATTTACTAAAAAATAATAAAGCTGTTATTTGTGGTTCTGTTGAATATAATTTTAATTCTCACAATGGAAATTTTATAAAATATAGAGCATCCCGACATTTTAAGTTAAATAATGATAAAAATTTTTATCAAAATTTTTTAATACCAAAAAATATTGTTACTATGAATATGGGTTTCAAAAAAAATCTTATAAAAAAAGAATTATTTTTTGATGAAAGATTTAATAAGTATGGTTTTGAAGATTATGAATTTGGATATAGGCTATCAAAAGAAAATATAAAGATTATTCCTGCTAGTCCATTAGTTACCCATCTAGATAATAGGGATTTTGAATCTTTTTTAAAAAAAATAAAGTATATTGCATTAAAAAGCAGCATTTATCTTAACAGGATAAATTTTAAGGCAGCAAAAGAAAATAACTTTATTAAATTAGAAAATAATTTTCTTTTTAAAAAATTTTATAAAATCAAAATTTTGTTTGAATTATTTTGTATTTTAGAAAAAGTTTTCATTTTTATTGATAAAAATTTTGTTTATTTACCATTTATTTACAAAATTTCTATAGCAATTGCTTATTTTCAAGGTTGTTATTTAAGAAACTCTAAAATTAAAAGACTGCCATATTTACAAAATTGGTATAAATAATCTTTAATGAATTTTAAAAATAAAACTATATTGATAACTGGTGGAACGGGCTCGTTTGGAACTGCATTTATTAATTATATTTTAACAAAAAAAATTAAATATAAAGAAATAAGAATTTTTAGCCGAGATGAAAAAAAACAAGATGAT
>MDTB01133749.1_pt1 | contig 10162 bp, 10 predicted proteins | sample 811161 | NCBI WGS metagenome assembly MDTB01 (sample SAMN05326650, study PRJNA326480) | marine metagenome | isolation source: seawater | place: Mediterranean Sea | collected 2009
ATTTGTAATGAATATAAAAAAATGATTATAGATGTTTATGAAACATAATGTTAACACCGTTTTATTAATTAATAAATTACGATTAGGGAATGCAGAAATCTTGTTTTTAACATCCCAAAATGAAGAGTTTCCAATGGTTCTTGTGAAATCCATGAGTTGTGAAACATTGGTAATTTCCAGTGACTATCAGTATGGCCCTAAAGAAATTTTAGATAATGGGGATTGTGGGTTGATGTATCCTGTAGGTGATATTGAAAAATTAAAACAGTATATAGAAACGCTATTACAAAACCATGCAATGCGAAATCTATTCATTGAAAAAGCATATGAAAAAGCGAAGCAGTATGATGTTGAAAAAATTACAAAACAGTACTGGGAAAAGGTGTTGGAGTAAGTAAGAAATGTCTAAGAAAAAAATATGTATCGTCTATAATGGAATTAATACTATTAACTTTAGAGGACACTTGATTGAAGCTTTTCAATGTGGAGTTCCAGTTGTAAGTACAAACTTTGACTGTGCAAAAAAATTGATAACAAAGGATAATGGTCTGATATGTGAATCGAGGTCATCAGAAGAATTAGCTAGGTGCATCCAAATTGTTTCGGAGAAAACATATGATAAAGCAAAGATTCAAGAAGATGTCTCGAGACGGTTTGGTTTAAAAAAAATTTGTAAGCAATATGAAAGTACCTTGTTGGAATTCTATGAAAAACAAACATAAGGTTATTTTTTTAATTAATGATTTAGGTATTGGAGGAGCTGAAAAAGTACTTGTAACATTAATGCCATTTTTAAGACAAAAATGTGTAAATCATGAATTAGTTGTAATGCTTGTTGAAAATAAAGTGGCATTTAAAGACTTGCCGTTCTCTGTGGAAGCATTGGGTCCATATTATACGAAAAAAACATTATTTAAAAAGATAACACTAAGTATTAAAGCCATAATAAAGTTACGAAAGTATATAAAAAATAATGATGTTGAAACAGTAATTAGCTTTTTAGCATTTTCAAACTTTATAAATATTATATGTAAATTTTTAGGTGTAAATCATAAGTCTCATATTTGCATACATAGTACCTATGAATATTTTCAAAAAAAGCAGTTTAGACGTAAACTCACTAAGTTTGCAATAGATAGACTATATCCCTTTGCGGATTTAATAGTTAGTGTATCTGAAATGGTTGAAAAAAGTTACAGAGAAAATATTCAGTATCAATGTAAGTCTATTGTCATTAACAATCCTTTTGATATAAAAGCGATTCAAAGAAAGGCACTTGAATCTGAGGATGAGATTCCTAGTAAATCCTATATCGTTATAGTAGGACGTTTACATGAAGTAAAAAGGCAGGTTGATTTAATAAAGGCATATGCTAAGTTACCATTTGAGCTAAAACAAAAATTTAGTCTTTTAATTATTGGATATGGGTCGAAAAAAAACGAACTCGTAAATCAAGCAAAGATTTTAAACGTAATGGAGAATGTTCTATTTATAGATCATACAGATAATCCTTATTATTATATTAAGCATGCGAAAGTGGTATGTTTAACATCGCAGAATGAAGCCTTTCCAATGGTGATTCCAGAGGCTATGATATGTAAAACGCCTGTTATTTCCAGTAATTGCGATCATGGCCCAAGAGATATTTTGGAAGATGGGAAGTTGGGAGATTTATATGAAGTTGGAAATATTATTGAACTAACTAAATTATTAAAAAAGCATTTAAGTGATAGTCTATTTAATGAACAAAAAGTAGAGCTAGCTTATAAAGCAGTTCAAAAACTGGATGTTGATACGGTTTCTGATCTCTATGTCAAAAGTGTTATTTTAAGAAGCGAGGACAATGATAATGAGTAAACACATTGCAATTTTTACTGTATCAGAAAAGTTCTTTATGTCACACCGCCTTCCGATTGCGTTGGGTTTAAATAAAGCAGGGTATAAAATAACCTTAATTACAAAAGCAAACCAGGTAGACTCTAAATTGAAAAATTACCCTTTTATAACAGTAAAAGATATTTCATTTCATCCCCAAAAAGTTAATTTGTATGAAACATTAAAGAGTGTAATTGAGTTAAGTTTGTTTTTTAGAAAAAATACTATTGATATTGTTCATAATTATGGCATGAAGCCGATTTTATTCGGGACTATAGCCGCTAGATTAGGTGGTGTTCATAACATATTTAATACATTCACAGGGCTTGGAATTTTATTTGCTAGCAATAAACGGCCTTTATTAACACAGTTATATGAATTCTTGTTAACATATCTTGTTTTTTCATCTAAATATGTATCTGGAATTTTTCAAAACAAAGAAAATAAACAGATTTTTGTTAATAAAAAGATATTAAAAAAATCTCAGGCACATATCATTAGAGGATCAGGTGTAGATACGAGTGTCTATGAATATATTCCAGAGAAAAATGGAGATATTGTTGTGACTTTAGCATCACGTCTTATTAAGTCGAAAGGAATTTTAGAATACTTACTAGCGGCAGAAAAAGTAAGTGCTTTATTTCCAAATGTACAGTTCCATATTATTGGCGAAGAAAATCCTAATGGGGCAGACCCCTTAGATTTTGATACTAATCGTTGGAAACAAAAACATTTTATCGTTTGGAGTGATCATCAAGACGATATGGTTAGTAAAATTCAATCATCTCACATAATAGTACTGCCAACGTATTATGGAGAGGGGGTTCCCAAAATTTTAATTGAGGCGGCTTCTTGCGGCCGACCTTGCATTACAACAGATTGGCCTGGATGTAATGATATTGTTCAAGATAACGTTAATGGACTTTTAGTGATACCAAAAGATGTAGATAGTTTAGCCCAAGCAATGATAAAGTTAATTGAGGATAAAGGTTTAAGAGTTCAGTTCGGGTTAGCTGGAAGAGATCGAGTTTGTCGTGAATTTGATGAAGAAATTGTGCTTGAAAGAACTATTGATTTGTATGATTTTAGACTGAAGTAAAAATAGTTTATGGTATAAGTTTAAGGCTTTATAATTATTAAGATCAAACAATATTTCTTGGTACTAGATAATAGTTGTAAATCTTATACTCTCAAATTTGAAAATAGATAAACATATCGGCTATGAAAAAGTGAGTGATGATTAATCAATGGTTTTTCTAAAATAAATAAAGTTTAATCTATTCATTTTAAAAATTATATAGGATAATTAACTTTAGTGAAAACAGTTGGTGTTATGTCCGAAATTATAGTAGTAAAATTAGGTGTAATTATATATTTAAGCAGTTTATTTTTATATAAAGTGTTAGAGATTAATTGGATTAAAAAATGGTTTATCGATACCCCGAATGAAGATCGAAAGTTGCATGAGAAACCCATTCCCAGATGTGGAGGGCTTGTATTTGCAGGGTTAACGTTACTAGCTGTAACTAGCTTAGAATTATTTGAGCCAGTTAGATGGATAGCCGTAGGGGGATGGGTGATGTTTGTTTTAGGGTTTGTAGATGATATATATCGATTATCTTGGAAAATTAAAGCGCCGGCACAATTGGGGATTGGGTTATGGTTATGTTTAACCCAGTTGCCACTCATTGATTCGATACATATATTTGGACTATCTCTTTCTAATCAACCCATTTTAACGAGTAGTTTATTTGTGATTTGGTTTTTGGGAATATCGAATGCCGTTAATTTGATTGATGGTATGGATGGCTTGGCTGGGGGCGTGAGTTTTTTGATTTTTGTGTCAGCATTATTTTATAGTATTCAAGTAAATAGTGATGTAGCCAGTAGTTTAATTGTAATATTATTATGTTCGTTAATCGTTTTTTTAATGCATAATTCAAAACCTGCTCTACTGTTTATGGGGGATACTGGTAGCTTGTTTTTAGGTTATATATTATCTATAATTCCATTTTTATTTGTAAGTAAAGAAGGCGTTACAACAACCTTAGATATAACGCCATTTATCTTAATTTATGCCTATATGATTATTGATACCCTAAGAGTCATGTGGATTAGGTTTAAGCATAATAAAAACCCTTTAAGCCCTGGAAGAGAACATTTTCACCATTTATTAATTGATGCTACCCATTCATATAATGGAACTTTATTTTTGATATTTCTGGTTGTATCTTTAAATACTAGTATTGCATTAAAATTAGTTGATTTTTATTTAGATTATAAGTTAGGAATTTTGGTGTGCATATTAGCAAGTGTTATGGTTTTTTCGTATCGAGCAAAAAAGAAGATGGTTGGAATATGCTCAAACATTGTGTTAAAAATCGGGCATAGAGTTAATACAATATCATTAAAATTAAATGATGTGTCTGTAAAATATATTGTTTTCGTATTTGTACTGAATATGTTTTATTTATTATATTTAATAGCTTCAAAAATTGAGTATATTTCTTTTGAAAAATGGCAATATTTGATGTTTGGAATATTTGTATTTTACAATATTTGTTTTTACAAGCATAAAAGATTTGCACTTATACTGGCGATATTACCGTTATCATTAATTGTAGTATTAATAGTGGTAAATAAAAGCTATTTGACGTCAACATTAAATTATAGCTTCTTAGCAATAAATATAAGTATTATTTTAGCCGTATGTCTAGCATTATTTAATAAATTATTGCTAAGATTCTGGAGTATATACGATATGTTGATTTTGTTTGTATGTTTTATGGTGCTTTTATGGCAGTTTAATGGTAATGTCTTATTAGGTCTCGCACATGTTTTAACGGTTTATATCTTATCTAAAATTGTGTTTCAAAAATTAGAAGGGGAGATTGCGCTTAGATGATTATACTTGTAACTGGAGCCGCAGGTTTTATAGGCTCTCATTTAGTTGAAGCCTTATTAAAAGACAAAAATAGTCACGTGATTGGGTTAGATAATTTTAATGATTATTACGATCCTTATATTAAAAAAGAGAATTGTAGTAACGCTTTGAAAAATGACCGTTATACTTTAATAGAAGGGGATATTTTAGACGAAGATCTTTTAGAAAGTTTATTTCAAAAATATAATGTTGATCAAGTATTTCATCTTGCCGCTAGAGCGGGTGTTAGGCCGTCAATTGAAGATCCAAAACTATATGCAGATGTGAATATAAGAGGTAGTTTAAATATTTTAGAGTGTGCTAGAAAGTTTTCGGTATCAAAAGTGATTATGGCATCAACATCTTCAATATATGGAAATAATGAAAAGGTACCGTTTTCAGAAGATGACCCAGTAAACGAACCGATATCTCCTTATGCCGCTACAAAAAGAGCGATGGAGTTACTTTCGTATAATTACCATCATTTGTATAAAATACCGATAGCTTGCATTCGTTTTTTTACAGTTTATGGACCACGACAACGACCAGATATGGCCATTAATAAGTTTTGCAAGCTCATTAAAGAAGGTGAAAAGTTACCTGTTTTTAATAATGGTGAATGTGAAAGAGACTATACCTATGTCGATGATATTGTTCATGGTGTATTACAAGTTGCAAAACATGATTTTAATTTTGATATTATCAATTTAGGGGAATCTAAGACAATTTCTACATTAGATTTAATAAAATTGATAGAAAAAAATATAGGAAAAGAAGCGGTACTCAACTTAATGCCATCTCAGGCAGGAGATGTTGATAGAACATATGCGGATATAACTAAAGCTAAGACGAAATATGGGTATCAGCCTAAGGTGTCGATTGAAGAAGGTGTTAGACGGTATGTTTAGAACTATAAAATGGAAGTTACGGGTTTACTAAAGCTTTCAACAAAATCATTTGAAATAATAACAAAACAATACGTACCTGGATTTAATTGTTTTTCAGCGAATTTTGCATATGCTAAATAAGTTGAAAGGGGAGCTCCAGAAAAGCCTAGAGAAAAAATATTAGAACTAGAGACATTAGCTAAAATACCATGCATACTATCAGAGTTTTGAACTTGAAGAGCTTCGATATCTGAATCTCCAATAATGGCCATAGAAGGTGATGAAAAATATTATTGAAATAATAAAAAAATATAAATTTATTTTTTAAATTTTACAGAAAATGCTTTAATTTTACTTTTGATTAGAGAATAAGATGATCTAAATGCAACTAAACCACCAATAAAAAAAGCTCCCAATATTTGAATAACAGAACTAATGGTAGCACCATCAAGGTATGCGAAAGCAGGTTGATTAAAAATTGAAAATAGAGATATTATAGTACATAAAATAAGAAACTTCATTTTAAAACTCCTGTTTAATACATTATCTTTTAATTTATCGTATTAATCAATACTGAAATTTCAAATGTTTAAGCCAGTTAAAAGTTTTTTATAGTTATAGATTTGAGGAAATAGAAATGATCAGAGAAGTTAAGGAAATTTACAGATTTTATAAACATCAAACTAAAGAAAATCGTAGTATTATGTTTTACGCTGAAAGGTCTAGTGATATTGCGTATGTTGAAAAATTAATTTCTATACTTGCCAATAACTATAAAGGTAGATTTGTATATGTAACGTCAGATCCTAATGATCCTATCCTTGAAGAAGGGCAAGCGTTTCCTGCTTTTTATAGCAATAAATTACTAAGTATATTAATGATGCTATTAGATTCAAAAGTTTGCATTATGACAATGCCTGATTTAGATATTTTTAATATTAAACGATCGTTAGTGGCGAAGGTGCATTACGTATATGTATTTCATTCATTAATTAGTACTCATATGGGATATTTAGAAAATTCATTTGATCATTATGATTCCATACTATGTGTGGGCGAATATCAAAAAAAGGAGATTCAAAAAAGAGAAAAGATGGTCAGCTTAACTCCTAAAGTATTGGTTGATTATGGATATGAAAGGTTAGAGTCTATATATAGTAATTACCAAGATCAGATAAAGAGACTGAGCTCTCAAAATAAAAGTAAAAAAACAATATTAATTGCTCCGTCATGGGGAGAAATGAATATTTTAGAGTGTTTAGGTAAAGAGTTAGTACAAAAGTTACATGAAAAATATAATTTAGTGATTCGCCCGCATCCCGAATATATAAAGCGTAGTCATAAACAGTATGAGGAGCTAAACGAGTTTTTGAGTCATTTTTCTAATGTTAGAATGGATACTAATATTAAATCGGAGAATTCTTTATTAGAATCCGATTTGCTTATCACAGACTTTTCAGGCATTGGATTTGAATTTTCATTAGGAACCGAGCGTCCGGTTCTCTACATTGATTGTAACAAAAAAGTTAGGAACCCTAATTATAAAAATCTAGGCTTAACTCCCATTGAATTAAGTTATAGAGATCTTGTAGGTAAGGTTGTGACTCCTAGCCTCGGTGAAATAGTAGAGGGGATTGAAGAGTTATTTGAAAAAAAGGTTGAGTTTAAAGAGCAGATAAGGTCCTTTAGAAACGAGCATGTCTATAACTTTGAATCGTCGGTGACAGCTGGTTTAAATCATATTAAAAGCGTAATGAAAGCCGATTAGCAGGACTTACTTTGTAAGTATAGTGTCTGTGATATCATCAAATTTGAGAGGTTTTTCATAACTATTTTGAAGGAGTCTATTCGGTTGATAAAATTGATTGTCATTGAAGATTGAGTCTATGATTAACGGGTATAAATTGATATTAGTTATCAGGTTGGGTCTAGGTGTGTTGTCGTAAGGATTATATAAGGCAATAAAGTTTTTCAGTCTATGCTTGATACCAAAAGAGTCTGGTCCATGATCTGAATGAATAAGAATAATTGGCTTTACGTCTTTCTCCATCTCTAGAATATGATTTACTAATTCGCTTAATCGAGTATTAAGGTACTGCGTTTGACCAATATAAGCATCTCTATTTGCCCAAATACTACCTTTTAAATCGTTATTTGTATAATGACCTTCCATATCTTCTCCATTAGGGCCAAATAAATAGGGAGGATGAGGCATTAAAAAGTGTGCAAAAATTAAGAATGGCCCGTCATTTTTGGGAGCATTACGTAATTGGGTAAAAATGTTTAAATTTCTTTCTCTAAAACCGGAACTCCAAACTTTTTTTCCAATAGTTTTACGAATGATTTGAATAACATGATAGAGTGGCGTTTCTTTAGTGATAATATGGTTTAGCTCTTCAAATCTAGCAATTTTAGAGTCTGCAGTTTCAAGGTGTTTCGTTGCTAATGAATGGTATTTTGTGAAGTTAACTGTAGAGTGAATGTGATAATATTTATATCCCATGGCTTTAAAATAACGAACAGCTCTAGAGTGTTTAAACAGTTTTTGAAGAGGACGTTGATCATCAGATTCGGACAGTTTAGTGTGTGATAGACTTTCAAAGTAAGTCATATCTAAGGTAGATGTAGTAGATGTTGGCGTGGTAATAAAGTTGGCATAACTATTTCTAGGAATCCAAAAACCTAGGTTTTTTAGCTCAATTTCAAATAATGTATTTTGAAAATTGTATTCAGAAAGAAGTGTTTCATAATTAGCATAACCATCAAGTATTATATGATAGACATTAGGTTTAATTTTGGGCGAATGCTTAGGAACACTTAGTGGGCTTAAGGTATTGCTTGAATCTGGCGTAAAAAATTGAAAGACAATAATATGGATGCACGACCAAGCAATTAATAACAGGGAACCAACTGTAGCGGCTTCAGTAACTTTTAATAGATTGGCACTTGTTTTAACTATTTTAATGATAAGAAATAATAAGACAGTGAATAACAATGCTCCAAAAGCGAAAGAGGAATAGGTATAAATTTTGGAAACAGTATTTTGAAAAAATAACTCTGTTATAAAACGAGTGATTGGGCCATAGTTGTAGAAAAATAGAATAGTTAAATACGATATTAAACTGGATTTGAATTTGTTCGTAAGCACTTTATTAAACAACAAAAAAATTACAATAGATGCAAGAAGTGTCAATATACCTGGGTAAATGATGTCTTTTAAGGTAAGTTGGAATATATTAATTTTATAGATATTGAGTATTGGGAATATGCTGCACGCAAGTAATAAATATGGGTAAAGAATTTTTTTGTTAAGCATAATCTTGGTCCTATTATAAATTCAATAAATTTTTTAAATTTAAAGACTAAAATATTAATAGTTGAAAAATTGTCGATTAAATATATTTATGATTTAATACTAATATGCATTCAAAATCAAGGCTTTTAATTCTTGGAGCTGGTAAACCACATTCTGGCTCTCATCATTCGTCTTTAACTCATGTTGATAGCGATAAAAATGTGTTGGATTGGTTACTAAATTCATTTTCATCAATTAAGCTTGAAGATATTCGATTTATTGGAGGATATCGTATTCAGGATATTATGACTAAATATCCAATGATTACCTATAGCATTAATCCAAGATGGAAAAAGTCTAAAAATCTTGAATCCTTATTACAAGTAACACAAGTTGAAGAATGTGTTACTTACGTTTCGTATAGTGATATAGTCTATCCAGAGTTTGTAGTTAATGAACTTGAAAAGACAGCTGGTGATATCGTTTTTGTTGGAGATTCTAAGTGGGCAAAGCGTTATGTTGAGCAAAATGAGTCTAATAGTGAACTTGCTGAAAAGTATATTGCTCATGACAGTGATGTTTTAAAGTTAGGCACAGATATTCAGTCTGTTGAGGCTTCAGGAGAATATATAGGTCTTGCGAAGTTTACTAAAAAAGGAATAGAGTTAATCAATGAATTTAAAAATATGGAAGAAGAGGACATAAGGTCTTTATCAATTATCAATCTTATTCAAGAGGCTGTTAAAAGAAAATTAGATGTAAAAGTTATAGATATTAAAGGGGATTGGACTGAAATAAATAAACCCGAAGATATTACTCATTATGTGATTAAAACAAAGGCTAAAACATTACAGCGATTGCAGCCTTTACTAAACCATTCAAAAATCGCCGACCAAGTCAGTTTTACAGTTGCCGATTGGAGTCGGGATGAACAGATACTTATTAAAAAAATTCAAGATAAGTTTGGTACAAAACCCGTTATTATTAGAAGTAGTGCTCTTAAGGAAGATCAGATTGGACAATCCATGGCAGGTGCCTTTGAGTCGGTTCCAAATGTAAATACTTTAAATGACCATGATTTACAAACCTCTATTAATACAGTAGTTAATTCTTATACAGACTATGATCATGATAATCAAGTGCTTGTTCAAGAGATGGCACAAAATATTAAAAAGTGTGGGG
>MDTB01031022.1_pt1 | contig 10161 bp, 11 predicted proteins | sample 811161 | NCBI WGS metagenome assembly MDTB01 (sample SAMN05326650, study PRJNA326480) | marine metagenome | isolation source: seawater | place: Mediterranean Sea | collected 2009
AAAAATAAATAAATAAACCACAAAAAGAAATTTTGTATTGATAAATCTATAAAAAAAATAAATATTAAAGTTGAAGCTGACGCAATTAGCAATCCTCTTGCAGCAGAAGCAAATGTGATTGCAAATACTATTTCTGATGATGATAAGGGGCTATGCACGACATCTGTAATAGTACCCATCATTTTTCCCATCATTAATGAGGAGCTAGAATGTGCAAAACTTTGTTGAATTACCTGCATCATTATTAAACCACTTGCTAAAAATTCTATATATGAAACTCCTAGTACTTTAGCTCTCTGATCTCCAACGGCCAATGAAATTACTGTTAAAAATAATATACTTGTTAATATTGGACCAAATAAAGTCTGCCCTGAAACTGTTAGAAATCTTAAGACTTCTTTTTTAAATAAAGAATAAATTCCAACCCAATTCACAAGTCCAAATCTTCTTGTCCCTATTTGATATTTTTTCTGCAATTCAACCATAAGTAATTATTAATAAACTTTTTTTTTGTTATTTGTGAAAAAACAGAAAAAAAAGCTTGTTATAGACTAATAATTGTGGTCTCAAGATAATGTTATAATTAAATTAAATTATACTAAATATAGTATTATGAGCTGGACTGACGAAAAAGTAAAAAAACTTATGGATCTTTGGGGAAAAGGACAAACTGCAAGTCAAATTGCTGAAATTATTGGTGGAGTTAGTAGAAATGCAGTAATTGGAAAAGCTCATAGATTGAATTTATCTGCAAAGATTAAAACACGATCGCCAATATCTCAAAATAATACTGGATCTTTAAAGCATAACAACAATAGTTTTAAAAAAGGTACTAGAAAGCATAGATTTAAGTCTTTGCTTTTAGATAAAAACTTTGAGCCTGCAAAAAATATCCAATTAGAGGATTTAAGTGAACATACCTGTAAATATATGGAAGGCCACCCAGACGAAAAAGAGTCATCATTTTGTGGAAGAAGAACTGTTGAGAAATTTTCTTACTGTCCCTTGCACCTAATGATTGTTTTTCAGCCAAAAGGTAAGAAAGATGAAGTTGTTGAAAAAGATGATGAAGTTCCAAAATTTATAGAGAAAAAAATAAAATCTGCATAATTTTATCTTAATATTTTCTCCTTAGCTTTTTTGAATTCATCTTCACTAAGAATTCCTCTATCGTATAAATTTTTTAATTCTTTAATTTGATTTATAACCTCTAAATTTTGATTTTCATTTTCTTGTTCTAAATCCAAATTTTTTTCCTCTTTTATTGTTTGTTTCGCTTCAACTCCTCTAGTTATGGCTTTAACTGCAATTGATAATACAAAAACTAAAATTACAAAAACTAAAAAATATATTATATTAGCTATCATTGATTAACTTTCTTTATATTTTTCTTTGAAAATTGACCTCCAGCAGTCCAGTTAAAACTATAACGATTGATCTCTTCATTAAATCTTTTATTTGCATTTATTTTAATATCAAAGTTTGTTTTGTATTTTTTTGAAACAATATTATCATATTTTAATAGTTTTAGTTGATCCATAGTCAATAATGGCTTAGGCATTAACTGAAACAATTTTGCGTTTATTTTCGCTAAAGGTAATGGTAACGAAAATAATAATCTCTTTTTATTAATTGACTTTAGGATATTTAAGATTATTTCTTTGAATGTGAAAACTTCTGGCCCAATACATTCAATTGTCTCACCAGTAATTTTTTTTTTCACAATCTCATAAATAATATTTGCTAAATCAGAGACATGTATAGGTGTAAATTTTGTTTTTCCTTTATAATATAAAGGCATTATTGGTAGCACGCTTAATATACTCATGAAATTTGTAGTAAAATTATCATCAACTGAGTAAACTATAGATGGTTTTAATATTGTGGACCCAGGGAAATTTTGTCTTACTTTTTTTTCACCATTTAATTTACTCATTGCATAATTACTGTCATTCGCTTGCTCTATGCCCAAAGCTGATAAATGAATAAATTGTTTAAGTGAATTTTCAAATGCTACTTTTGAGAGTAATGATGGCAAATCTGAATGTATTAAATTAAAACTATTTTTTTGTTTTTCGTATAATATTCCAATTAGATTTATGCATACAGATGATTTTTTCATTAATCTTGATACATTTTTCTCACTAAATGAGTTAATTTCCTCTAAATCCAAATATCCATAATTCGATTGGGTTTTAATTTGATAGCCTTTTCTATGAATATTTCTAGTTACCGCAGTAACTCTATAGTTATTTTTTGTAAATTTTCTTATTAAAGATTTTCCAATTTGCCCAGATGAACCAAATATTAAAATTGAATCCTGATTTTTCATATATATATATCTATTTAATGAACTTAGATATTAAATTACATAAAAATGATTTACCAGATGAAATCGCATTCAGTGACAAGATTGCAATTGATTGTGAATTTACAGGTCTTAACGTTGAAAGGGACAGACTTTGTTTAATTCAAATATCTTCAGGCAAAAATGATGCCCATATTATCCAACTGGATAAAGCTAATTACAATGCTCCAAATGTTAAAAAAATTTTAATGGATAAAAATATTAACAAATTATTCCATTTTGCAAGAGCTGATCTGTTGTTCATTAAAAAGTACTTAGAAGTGGATGTTACAAATGTTAACTGCACAAAAATAATGAGTAAAATTGGAAGAAGCTATTCAGATAGGCATGGTTTAAAAGATTTAATAAAAGAATTTATAGGAATTGATATAAGCAAACAACTACAAACGTCTGACTTTGGGGGTGAATTATCAGATAAACAACTGAAATACTGTGCTCAAGATGTGGTATATTTGCATAAAATTTATGATTGCTTAAATAAAATATTGATAAGAGAAAATAGAATTAATATTTATGAAAAGACAATTAAGTTTATAAATACAAGAGTCGACTTAGATTATGCTTCTTTCAAAGAAGATATCTGGTCTCACTAAAATGAAAGAAAGAAAAATACAAAGTGTTGCAAAAGAGGTAGTTAAGCTTGAATTGGAGTCTTTAAAAAAACTTCACTCTTCAATAGGAAAATCATTTGAACAAATTATTAAAACAATTCTTAATCTCAAAAATGGTAAAGTAATTGTTTCAGGTGTAGGAAAAAGTGGAATAATAGCAAAAAAATGGTCAGCAACTTTATCTTCAACAGGTACTTCCTCTTTTTTTTTAGATGCATCAAATGCAAGTCATGGGGATATGGGGCAAATTTCATCAAATGATTTGGTAATATTAATAAGCTTGAGTGGGCAAAGTGAAGAATTGAAGAATATCATAAAATATACGTCACGTGTTAAGAATATAAAATTAATTGGTATAACTTCAAAAAAAGACTCAATATTATACAAAAATGCAGATATAAAATTTCTGTTACCTTCAGTCAAAGAGGCGGGTCCTGGAAATTTTGTTCCAACTTCATCAACTACTACACAAATCGCTCTTGGTGATGCAATTGCCATAACATGTATGAGCTGTAAAAAATTTGGTAAGCTTGATTTTAAAAAGTTTCATCCAAGTGGTTCTTTGTCCATAAAACTAAGAACTGTAGAAGATTTAATGCTGATTGGAAACAAAATACCATTTATAAACGAAAAAGTAACAATGAAATCAGCATTAAAAAATATTACTAGAAAAGGACTAGGAGCATTGATTATAAAAAATAGTCGTCACTATACAACAGGGATTATTACTGACGGTGATATAAAAAGATTATCTAACAAAGAAACAGAATTCAAAAATTTCAACATAAAGAAAGTTATGAAAAAAAATCCTATTAGTGTTGATAAAAATATGCTTGCTGTGAAAGCTCTTTCGATTATGAATACTAAAAAAATTACAAGCTTATGTGTACACCAAAATAATAAAAAAAATAAAACAATAGGATTTATTCATATTCATGATATTTTAGGTGCTGATATAAACTAAATGTCAATTAAATCATTAATACAGATCTTTATATTATTTTTAATTATTTTAATATTGGGAGGTGTTTATTATGAATATTTCGAGACTAAAAAAAATGTTGTTGAGGAAATAAATTCATCAAATATAGAAAATCAAAAGAGAGTAGAAGAACTTGAGCAGGAATTAAATGATTTAAAATTAAAAAATCAAGATTTAAAAACTAAAATAGAAAAAAATAATAATAGCTTAGTAGTAAAATCTGATGAAAAAAATGGGGAGAATATTCAAAAAAGTAAGGAAATTATTAAGAGTGAAGAAAATTTCATTAGTGAGAAAAAAATTGAAGTAAATAAGAAGCAAATAAATTCAAAAAAAAAGAAAGAAATTAAAAACCTTGTAAAAGATGTTGAGTATAATTCTGTAGATCAAAAGGGTAATAGATTTCATTTATTAGCAACTTCTGCTCAATCAAATATTGAAAACAATGATATTTTAGATTTAAACAATGTTAGGGGAAAGATTACCTCAGAGATAAGAGATACTATTTATATTGTATCAGATTTTGCAGAGTATAATTCGGTAAATTTAAATTCTAAATTTTATGAAAACGTTGTTATAAATTATCAAGATAAAGAAATAACATGTATAAATTTTGATATAAATATGGAAACAAATAAAGCAATAGCATATAATAATGTAATTATTACCGACCCAAAATCTATTATGAAAGCAGGAATAGTAGAATTTGACTTAAAAACAAAAAATATAAATATCAATCCAGAGGTTGCTACTGCAGAAATAAATGTTATTACAAATTGATGGCATTAATCAAAAAATTTAGGATTAAAAGTTTTAAAGAACAAGAAGCAATATTAAAACTTGAAAAAATCTCTATGTTTTTTAATAAAAGACAAATTTTAAATAATTTAAATCTAAAAATAAATAAACAAGAGGTTTTAGGCATGTTGGGTCCAAATGGAGTTGGTAAGTCTACAATATTTCATATTATAACTGGCTTAAAAGATCCAAGTTACGGAAAAGTTTTAATTAATGGCATTAATTGCACAAACATTCCAATATATGAACGAGCAACACGTTTTAAACTTGGCTACGTTCCTCAGTATGGAGGATTTATACAAGACTTAACACTAATAGAAAATTTAAAACTTGTTGGAGAAATTCATATAAAAGATACAACTTTAAGAAAATCTAAAATTGATAAAATAATTTCTCAATTTGAGTTTGATCCATTGTTAAAAATTAAAAGTAAGTTTTTATCTGGCGGTCAAAAAAAAAAATTAGTAATTTCAATGGCCTTAATTAATGATCCAAGTATTCTTCTTTTAGATGAGCCATTCGCAGCATTAGATATTCTGACGATTAAAATGTTGCAAGAAATAATTGTAAACCTCCAATCTGTTGAAAAAATTACAGTAGTTGTTTGTGATCATCAGGCACGTGATTTATTAAGTTGTGTTGATAGGGCTATAGTTTTATCTAATGGAAAGATTATAGCATCTGGGAGTCCCAACGAAATAATTAATGATTCAGGTGCCAGATCAGCTTACTTTGGGGATGAATTTAAAATAAATTAGTTCATCAATGGCAAATCATATTTTTATAAAAAAAAAAATAAATAGTTTTAACAAAAAAATTTTGGTTAGCTCTGATAAAAGTATTTCAATTAGATCAATACTTTTAGCCTCTCAAGCTGTTGGGGTCTCTAAAATTTCAAACCTACTTGAGTCGGAAGACGTAATAAATACTCTTAAGTCAATAAAAAGACTTGGAATCAATTACTTAAAACAAGGAAATATTTATAAAATCTATGGTTTTGGAATTAATGGTTTTAATATTAAAAAAAATGTTATTATTAACGCAGGTAATTCAGGAACCCTGGCAAGACTTATACTTGGTTTATTAGTCAAGGTTAAATACAAAGTGAAACTTATTGGGGATAAAAGTTTATCCAAGAGAGATTTCTCCAGAGTTATTAAGCCTCTAAGACTTTTTGGTGCAAACATTAAAAGTAAAAATAATACTCTACCAATTGAAATTAGAGGTACAGATTTTCTTAGACCAATTACCTACAATGAAAATATTGGAAGTGCTCAAGTAAAGTCATGCATAATTCTTAGCGCTTTAAATACACCAGGAATTACTAATATAATTTCAAAAATTTCAAGAAATCATACTGAACTAATGTTAAAATTTTTAAAATATCCCATAAAAGTTAAAAAGAATATTAAAAACGAAATTCTATCAATAAAAGGACTAAATCAATTTCAGTCTTTTGAATATTGTGTGCCAGGGGATATCAGTTCAGCATCATTTTTTATTGTTTTAACAATTCTTTCTAATAACTCTAAAATGATAATCAATGAAGTGAATATTAATGAAAGCAGAATTGGTGTAACAAAAATTTTAAATAAAATGGGAGCAGGGATCCAATTTAAAAACAAAAGGATTTATAATGGAGAAAAAATTGCAGATATTTACATAAAGAGTAAAAAAAATCTAAAATCTATTAATTGTCCATCTAGTCTAAATAGTTCAGCAATTGATGAATTTTTAATTATCTTTCTTGTTGCTGCAAAGTCTAAGGGTATTTCACAATTTAGAAATCTGGGCGAAATGAATAAAAAAGAGTCAAAAAGATTAGATTTAGGTGTAAAATTTTTAAGACTAATTGGAATAAAAGTTGAAAGATTTAAAAATGATATAAAAATTCATGGCAATCCAAAATTGAGTTTATCGGGTAATTATGAAATGAAAAAATTTTTAAAAGACCATAGGATTTTTTTTCTCTCTTGTATAGCTGCACTAACTTTAGGTGGAAAATGGAAAATTAATGATAAAGATTCTGCAAATACTTCTTTTCCAAGTTTTTTAAAAATTTTAAAAACGCTAGGAGCAAAGATTAATTGAAAAAAAGAAAAAATATAATTACAGTAGCAATAGACTCCCCAGCAGCGGCTGGTGCAGGGACTCAAGCAAAGCTCATAGCTAAATATTTTAATTTATTTTATTTAGATACTGGAAAAATTTATAGATATATAGGTAAACTAAAAATAAATAATCATAGTAAATTTACGCACAGCTTTGTAAAAAAAAAAATTGGCAAAATGAAATTAAGTTACTTAAAAGATAAAACTTTATTATCAGATGAAGTTGCAATAACAGCTTCTATAATAGCAAAAGATAAAAAAATTAGGGAAATTGTTCATAGATTTCAGCAAAAATGTGCTTATCAGCCACCTTTAAAATACAAAGGTTCAGTTTTAGATGGAAGAGATATAATCACGATCCAGTTAAAAGATGCTATGTTCAAATTTTACATTACGGCTAGTCTAAAAGTCAGAGCAAAAAGAAGGTTTGTGGAGTATAGAAATTTAAATAAAAAAATTACCTACAAAGATGTGCTGAAAAGCCTCAGAATTAGAGATAAATCGGATAAAGAGCGTAAATATGGTCCTCTAAAAAAAACGAAAGAATCTATCTTGATTAATACTTCTAAATTAAGTAAGAAAGCGTGCTTTAATAAAATAAAAGCAATTATGGAGAAAAAGTTAAATAATTAATGGAAATTTATAAAGATTTATCATCACCTAAAACCCAACAATTTGAAAAACTTTTAAACAGTCAATTATCAAAAGACAAAATTGAAGAAGGTAAAATAATTGAGGGTAAAATAACCAAAATTACAAGTAAATACATTTTTTTATTTATTCCTGGTTTAAAAAGTGAGCCAGTTATAGATGTTAATGAGATGAAAATGATAGGTATGGAAGATCAAGCTAAAGAAGGCTCTACAATATCTGTACTTCTAGAAAAGATTGAGGATAAAAATGGAGATGTCGTAGTATCTGCTCTCAAGGCCCAAAAAATTAAAGGATGGAATAAATTAGTTAAATGTTACGAAAATAAGGAATTAATAAACGGAAAAATTATTCAAAAAACAAAAGGTGGTGTAATTGTAGAACATATCGAAACAGGGTCTCTAATGTTTTGTCCTGGCTCACAGATTTCAGATAAACCTATGAAGAACATAGATCATTTAATTGGAGTTGAACAGAAATTTGCACTTATAAAATTAGATATGATAAGAGGTAATAGTGTAGTATCTAGAAGACAAGTTGTTTCTTCAAATAAAAAAGAGGATAAAGTTAAAATTATAGAAAAATTTTCTGTAGGCGATATTATTAAAGATGCTGTAGTAAAAGGATATTCTTCATTTGGATGTTTTTTTGAGGTAACTACACCAGAAGGTACGATAGATACACTTTGCCATCTCCAAGAAATAAGTTATAGCAGAGTAAATCATCCAGATGAAATTTTTAACATTGGTGAAAAACATGATTTAAAAATCATATCAATTGACATGGAAAAGTTACAAGTTGGATGTTCACTTAAACAACTTTCACCTGATCCATTTGAACATATTTCAAACTATCAAATAGGTAATGAATATGAAGTTAAAGTTGTTAAAATAACTGACTATGGCTGCTTCTGTGAGCTTGAAGCGGGATTATCTACATTATTACATTCTTCTGAAATATCATGGACTAAAAAAAATATTTCTCCAAAAAAAATGTTTCAAGTTGGAGATGTAATAAAATGTCAAATTACAGAAATAGATAAAGATAAGCGTAGAGTGGCGATCTCGCACAGATTAACGCAAGAAAACCCTTATTCAAAACTAGAGAATGAATATCCAGTTGGATCAGATATTGAGGGAGTGGTAAATAATTCTAATGAGTATGCAATTTATTTAAAATTAGAAGGTTTCGATATTGACGGTTTTTTGCACTCAAATGACCTATCATATACTGGGAAGCCAGAGGAGGAATTACAGAAATATAAAAAAGGTGACAAATTAAAAGTAAAAATTTTAGAAATTAAAAAGGCAGATCAAAAAGTAAGAGTTGGATTAAAACAATTACAAAAAGATCCTTTTGACTTATTTAAAGATAAACAAGTTAATGACACTATAACTGTTAAGGTTGTTTCTACAGACAACAAAGGATTAATGGTTAAGCCAGAGGGAGCTGATATTGAATTTTTAATAAAAAAATCTCAAATAGCTATGAGCGCATCGGATGCAAGGCCATCACGTTTTGTCGGTGGAGAAAGAATAGATGCAGCTATTGCTGAAATAAATTTTGAAAAAAGAAAAGTTTCCTTGAGCATTAAATTATTAGAGGAGTTAATGAACGCAAAAGCAATAAAAGAACACTCTAGTCCCTTAAGTGGTAAAAACCTTCCTTTTTCATCACTTTCTGAACAATTAGATGATAAAAAAAAGAGCAAGGACAAAGAATAAAAGTTGTCAGTAGTAAAATCAGAATTAATTAAAGAACTGGCTAAAAATTACCCCAATTTTTTAAAAAAAGATTTAATTAAATTGTTTGATATTACAATTTATGAGATGAGAGAGTCATTAAAAAGAGGTGAAAGAGTAGAGTTGAGAGACATTTTTACAATAGAACCGAGGATACAAAAGGCAAGAATATCAAGGAATCCTAAAACAAATGAAAAAGTAAATACTCCAAAAAAAAAGTCAATTTTATTTAAGATTTCTAAGCAATGGGCCAAAAAAATTAATGAAAAATAAAATATTTGTAGCTTGTGATAGTAAAAATATTCAAAAAGTCAAAAAAATTATTAAAGAAACTCAGAATTCAAAACTAAAAATTGGTTATAAATTTGGTTTAGAATTTTTAAATTCAAAAAATGGTAGAAATTTTGTATCAAAAATAAAAAATAAGATTACTTTTGGGGATTACAAATTGGCTGATATACCAAATACTTGTGCATCAACTATAAAAGCAGTCAGTGATTTAAGGTTAGACTATCTAACTATACATATAAGTTCTGGTCTTAATGCATTAAAAGCTGCCAAAAAAGTGGCTGGTAGAACAAAGTTGATTGGTGTAACAATTCTTACTTCACTAGATAATAAATCGCTAAAAGAAATTGGATATAATAAAGATGTTAAAAAAATTGTTTTCGAACAAGCTAAATTAGCAAATAAAGCAAAATTAGATGCAATAGTATGCAGCCCTAAAGAAGTAAACATTGTTAAGAAAGCTTTTAAAAAAGAAATAATAACCCCGGGAATAAGATTTAACTCTAAAACTGATGACCAAAAAAGAACATTAACACCAAAACAAGCTTATAAAAAAGGGAGTGATTGGTTAGTAATTGGAAGACCAATTACAAAAGGGAATATTAAAAGA
>MDTB01064699.1_pt1 | contig 10161 bp, 8 predicted proteins | sample 811161 | NCBI WGS metagenome assembly MDTB01 (sample SAMN05326650, study PRJNA326480) | marine metagenome | isolation source: seawater | place: Mediterranean Sea | collected 2009
CAAGCCGTACACAAAACGTGACTGCAAGCGTTCCTCCAAGCCATCTATCTCTCGAGGGTATTTATCACTTGTCAGTATCATTTGATGGCCACGTTCTAACAGCGCATTAAACACATGGAAGAACTCTTCTTGTGACCGTAGCTTTTTCGCAAAAAACTGAATGTCGTCAATAAGCAACGCGTCTACCGACCTGTAGAACTTCATGAAGTCTTGCATGGTGCCTTTCTGCAGGGCCTTTACCATATCCTGCACAAAGCGCTGCGAGTGCAAATACAGCACTTTGGCACTGGGCTTCTGTTTCAGCAGCTCATTGCCTACCGCTTGCATCAGGTGGGTTTTGCCTAAGCCAACACCTCCGTACAACAACAACGGGTTGTAGGTCTTGCCGGCATTGTCAGCCACCTGCGTCGCAGCAGCACGTGCAAGCTCATTAGATTTACCCTCTACGAACGTCTCAAAAGTGAACTCTCTGTTCAGATTATGAGACTGTTTTTCGTGCCGAGCTGTATTCTTCTTCGCTGACTTAGCGGCCTTTCCTGACGCTTTGCCGTTATCAACTGTTTCGGCATTTGAGTCGACTATTTCCCCTACAGACAATTCTATGGGTGCTGCATCGTCAACACTGCCCAAGAAATCCGCGATACGATCCAAATAGGCTTGTCGGACATGTTCTTCCACGTAAACATTAGGCGCTCGCAACGTTAGCTGTCCTGCCTCAAAGTTAGCCTGCAACGGTCTAATGTAGGTCTCAAACTGTTGTTGCCCGAGTTCTACTTCTAATTGCGCTAAACATTGTTGCCAAATCTTTGATCTCACCTGGAAAGTCGCCCCTTACTACCTTAGTCCGTGTATGTTCTTACTGTTGAGTTTTGATATTTCGTTTTGCTACTGATGCAGTGGTTATTTTTTTGTGCGTCACAGCTTATTCGTCGGTGTCATTAAAAGCTTCCGGTTTAAGCTGTTTAATTTTCTGACCGTCTTTCTGCCTGTTCTTTTGTCTATCTGCTTGTTTTTCTGTCTGTTCGTTTTTCTGACTATTCGTTTTTCTGTCCGCTTTTCAATTAACAGGCCTTTATGTTTATCGGCCTGTGAACTGTACTTGTGGCGGTCGGGTGGTTACACGATGCCACTAAGACCACCAACGATCCCGATATCTTTCGTTTTATCTGCAATCTAAACTTTCGGCTGGTCAACCTGCTGTTGCTGCGAATGCAGCAACGCATTTTCTCACAAATCCTCTCCAAAGCTTCCCTCAACTCTTGCTTCGCATTCTATTCCCTTGGTCAAACCAAGATCTATGATTCATACAATTTTTTCTTAAAATTATTACCTATTGCTTCTTTTTCAGATGCTTAGCGCTCATCAATAACCTTTTTGTGCTTAGCCGTTGAGTTAACAATTGTGCGCAAATACGATGACAACCTGTGGATAACTTTTGACAACTATTTTGTTCACTACAAACACCAAACTTACCAGCGGCTTTTCCACAGATAGTGAATCGCCCAAGGGCGATCTCCTACATCGACTGAAGCGTGTTACTCACAGCCTTGTCAGCTACAAGTAACAAACAACAATTAAACTCTATATAAAGTCATTTGATTGACAGGTTCGAGGGCAGTTCATAGAATCGCGCCCCCTTTTACCCATAAGACCTTTCGTTAACGGCTTTCCGTGATACTTGTAAGGTCCAAACAAGCCGACGCTAACGATGAAAAGAACATTCCAACCCAGCAATCTGAAGCGTAAACGCACCCATGGCTTCCGCGCCCGCATGGCTACAAAAGCTGGTCGGCAAGTGTTGAACGCTCGCCGCGCAAAGGGTCGTAAACGACTAACGGTCTGAATCTCAAATGAGCCAGGGTTTTCCTAAACAAGCCCGGCTTCTTAATGCCGCTGAGTACGCTCAGGTGCTGCAGCGTGGCCAAAGAAAAGTTAAATCAGGCGCGTTAGGTATAAAGACGTCGCCAAATCGCTTAAACAGACCCCGACTCGGTCTGGTTGTGCCAAAAAGAGGCACGCCAAAGGCGCATGATCGCAACAGAATCAAGCGCGTGATTAGAGAAGAATTTCGCTTAGCTCAACCAAAACTGCCATCCATTGACATGGTGGTACAAGTGTTTGGGGAAGTTTCCAAACAACAATTGTCTGCAGCGCTAGCAAGGGAATTCGATAATATAGCAGCCAAAACTCGCTCTGGTGCGCTGCGATGAAACTGCTCAAAACCATAGTCGTTGGTGTATTGGTCGGATTTATCCGCGCCTACCAGCTCCTCGTTAGCCCATTTACTCCAGCTTGCTGCAAATACCATCCAACATGTTCAAGTTTCGCCATAGAAGCAATTCAAATGCACGGACCTTGGCGAGGTCTGTTACTAGCGATCTGGCGGCTATTACGCTGCAACCCATGGAGCCACGGCGGGCCAGATCCTGTACCAACTCCGTACAAAGAAGACATAGAGGTAGAAAATGTTGCCCGCTGAGATTCAACGTGTTGTGTTACTCATTGGTCTTGCCGCGACGGGCTATTTGCTGATTTTGGCCTGGAACGATGATATGCAAGCGGCGCGCACCACGAACTACTACAGCGCAGAACCAGTGGTGGCAGGAAAAGAAACCGTCGCTGATATATCGGCAGAATTGCCACCAGCGATTGAGACTGTGACCGATGACGACATTCCAGCGATGCCGTTGCCAAGTAACCTCGCGCCGTCGTCGGCACCCGAAGTGCAGTCATTCGCGACCGATCGATTGGTCACAGTCACAACGCCTTCGGTAAAAATGTGGATCGATAAATTGGGTGGCGACGTGGTAAGGGTACTGTTGCCGAAGTTCCCGATAGAACTCGATGATCCGGACGTCCCTTTTGCCCTGTTGGATCAAAATCAACAGCGAGTCTACGTCGCACAAAGCGGCCTAATCGGGGCAGATGGCACAGACAGTAGCGGTCAAAGACCAATGTTCAGTACGCCTCAATCAGCCTTCGTCCTCGAGCAGGGCGAGCTAGAAGTGGTACTTAGTGCAATGGTTGATGGTAATCCGGTCGAAAAGATCTTCCGTTTTCGCGCAGACGACTACCTCATCGACGTTGAGTATAGGGTTACAAATAATAAAACCAGCCCCTTCGTCGCTGGAATGTTCAGTCAAATTAAACGCGACCGATTACCACCAACGCTGGATGAATCTTTCTCGTTGGCGCCGCAACCCTTTTATGGCGGTGCCACCACGACGCTGGAAAATCGCTATGAGAAATTAGAATTTGACGATATAGACGAGCAGCCTTTCGGCATTACTCAACAAGGGGGTTGGATCGCTTTTTTGCAGCATTATTTCTTGTCTGCTTGGGTGCCGCCGGCAAACGAGCAAAACAGGTTCGAAGCGAGCCGCAGCAGAGACGGTAATTATCTTTTTAGAACCATCGGTCAGGCGCAACAAATAGCTCCTGGTGCACGAGGAGTCTGGCAGGCCGGCTTTTATGCAGGTCCTAAGGATCAAATCCGCCTAGAACAAATTTCGCCGTATCTGAACATGACCGTAGATTACGGTTTCCTATGGTGGATTGCGGAACCGCTATTCCAGTTTCTTAACTACTTCCATTCGGTGACTGGTAACTGGGGCTTTGCCATTATTTTGCTGACGTTGTTAGTCAAAGGAGCGCTGTATTGGGTGTCTGCGAAGGGGTACCGATCAATGGCGAACATGCGTCGGGTGGCCCCCGCGATGAAGCGGATTCAAGAACGCTACGCAAACGACAGAGAAAAACTATCTCGAGAAATGATGGCGTTATATAAAAAAGAAGGCGCTAACCCGTTGGGCAGCTGTTTACCCATGTTGTTGCCCATGCCCATTTTCTTAGCGTTGTATTGGGTGTTATTGGAGTCGGTGGAGCTTCGTCAGGCACCGTTTTTGTTGTGGATTAATGATCTTTCGGCAATGGATCCTTACTTCATCCTGCCGTTACTGATGGGTGCAAGCACATACCTAATGCAGGCCTTGAATCCTCAGGTTGGGGATCCAATGCAAATCAAAATCATGAAAATGATGCCGATAATGTTTACCGTTTTGTTCTTATTCTTCCCCGCGGGTTTAGTGCTCTACTGGTTGGTGAACAATTTGCTGTCGATCGCCCAACAGACATTCGTTTATAGACAGGTAGAAAAAGAACAAGCAAGTAAGTAAGTAGCCGAACGAAAAGATCAATGGACAAAGGATAAACAGGCAATATCCCGCACCATAATGGTTACTTCAGACGAAGATTTAATTTGTGCCATTGCCACGCCACCTGGGCAGGGCGGTATAGGGGTTGTGCGTCTTTCAGGCCGTGGAGCAAAAGAACTGTCAGAGCGCCTATGTGGCAAGCCGTTGCAGCCGCGACGAGCCGTTTATTGTGAATTCAGGCATGCCGAGGAGCCGCTCGACGATGGTCTAGCCTTGTGGTTCCCGGCACCTAATTCGTTCACTGGGGAAGAAGTTGTAGAGCTACAAGGTCACGGCGGCCCGGTAGTACAGCAACGCTTGCTTACAGCGCTGTGTAACGGCGGTGCTCGACTAGCGCGGCCGGGAGAATTCAGTGAGCGCGCCTTTCATAACGGAAAACTCGATTTAGCCCAAGCCGAGGGTATAGCTGACTTGATTGCTAGCACTTCGGTGGCTGCTGCGCGAGCCGCCATGAACACGTTGCAAGGGACGTTTTCAAACAGAGTCAACGACCTAACCGAGGCGCTAGTTAATTTGCGCGTGCAAATTGAAGCCGCAATTGATTTTCCGGACGAAGACATCGAAATCCTCGAGCAAGCCGGAGTCGCAGGCAAATTACAGGAATTGGTTGATTTGCTAGAGCGATCGATCAGCAGCGCGGATCAGGGGCGCTTGCTCAACAGCGGTATACAAGTGGCGCTAATGGGCGCGCCAAATGTCGGCAAATCCAGTTTACTCAACGCGTTAGTTGGCGAAGACGCGGCCATTGTTACGGACATTCCCGGCACGACTAGGGACTTGTTGAAAATAGATTTGTTAATTGATGGGCTACCTATTCGGCTAGTGGATACAGCAGGAATTCGCAGCAGCCAGGACCAAGTCGAACAGCAAGGAGTCGCCCGTGCTAAGGCACAAATCACAGCGGTAGATTTGGTATTGCTAGTCGTTCCGGCGCCCGAATTCGATGGGTCAAGTGTGCACAGCCAAATAGCCGAGCTTCAAGCTTTCGCGCTTGAGCAAGGTGGGCCGTCACCGAAGATTCTTGTAGTGGTCAACAAAGTGGATCTAACACCGGCGCCGCTGGACCAACGGTTTGCCAACGTCGCGGTCTCAGCATTGACCGGACAGGGACTTGATACTCTCCGCAAGTCATTGCATCAACAAGTCGGTTTTGGTCACGATAATGTTGAATTCACGGCACGTGCTCGGCACGTGGAAGCGCTGCAAGCCGCTGCCCGGCAGGTTCAAAATGCTCAGTTGGGTTTAGATCAAGGTCTTGCAGTGGAATTGGTTGCTGAAGAGTTAACCCATGCGCAGTATCACCTGGGCAGCATCACCGGCGAGTTAACAGCCGATGATTTGTTGGGTAAGATTTTTTCTGAGTTTTGCATAGGTAAATAGACACCTTCCAAAACAAGGAACAGACTCTATACTGTCGCGCCCCCGACAGGCTTGGGCATAAAGACATGCGTTATCCCGAACAATTTGATGTGCTGGTGATTGGCGGCGGTCATGCAGGAACAGAGGCCGCTGCCGCGGCGGCGCGTATGGGCGCACGCACCCTCTTGCTGACGCAAAATATCGAGACCATCGGTCAAATGTCATGTAACCCCGCCATTGGTGGTATCGGCAAAAGCCATTTAGTGGCAGAAATCGATGCCTTGGACGGCGTTATGGCGCGTGCGACCGACCAAGCAGGCATACATTTTCGAGTATTAAATTCTAGTAAAGGCCCAGCCGTGAGAGCTGTTCGAGCCCAAGCGGATCGAGCGTTATACAAGGATGCTGTGCGCAATATTCTTGAGCATCAGGAAAATCTCAGTATTTTTCAGCAGTCGGTGATTGATTTATTGGTCGAAGGGGACCGCGTCATTGGGTGCAAGACGCAAATGGATCTGGATTTCTACGCCGCGACGGTGGTGTTGACCACCGGCACCTTTCTCGACGGAAAAATCCATATTGGTCAAGATCAACACCCTGGCGGTCGCGCCGGCGATGCGCCATCCAGTGCGTTAGCGAAACGGTTGCGCGCGTTACCATTTCGGGTTGGCCGGCTCAAGACGGGCACACCACCACGCATTGATGGTCGCTCGGTAGATTTCTCAAAGCTCGAGCAACAACCAGGAGATGATCCTAGGCCGGTGATGTCGGCCATGGGAACACGACAGCAACATCCGGCACAAACGGTTTGCCACATTACTTACACCAACGAAACAACGCACCAAATTATTCGCGATAACTTGCAGCGTTCTGCGATGTACAGTGGCGCTATTGAGGGCGCGGGTCCGCGGTACTGTCCAAGCATTGAAGACAAAGTGGTGCGCTTCGCCGAGAAGACGCAACACCAGATTTTTATTGAGCCAGAGGGTCTAAGCACCACCGAACTCTACCCTAACGGCATATCAACGAGCTTGCCCTTCGACGTCCAAATGGCCTTCGTCAGATCGATGGCCGGTTTTGCCAACGCCCACGTTTCGCGACCAGGGTACGCCATTGAATACGACTACTTTGACCCCCGAGACTTAAGCTATTCATTACAGACCAAAGCGTTGCAAGGATTGTTTTTTGCGGGCCAGATTAACGGCACTACTGGTTACGAGGAGGCCGCTGCACAGGGGTTGTTAGCGGGGATAAACGCGGCCCGCAAAGTGCAAGGTCTGGACTTTTGGGAGCCGCGTCGAGACGAGGCATATATCGGTGTAATGGTCGATGATTTAATTAATCTAGGTACCACGGAACCGTATCGAATGTTCACCAGTCGCGCCGAATTTCGGCTTCGGTTGCGACAGGACAACGCCGATCAACGCCTGACCCCGACCGGCATAGAAATGGGTGTGGTAGCAGCGCCACGACAGCGCTTTTATGAACAGAAAATGCGCAGTATTGCGACACTGAAGAAAGACTTTGCGGGTAACTGCATCATGCCCGGCAGCGACCTAGACCATAAATTGCAGTTGGGCTTACGCAAAGAAACCACACTACTGGATGCGCTGCGCCGACCAGAGGTGTGCGCTGCCACAGTTGCCAGCGCGCTGAACCTAGACACGGAAGATGAGCGCTCGATGACAGTGTTGAGCCAACTCGAGACGGAAACCAAGTATGCAGGCTATATCAAGCGGCAAGACGATGAGATTGCGAAAATCCGTCGTCACGAGTCCATGCAAATCCCGCCGCAACTCGACTATGCGAGCATCGATGGCTTGTCTAATGAATTGCGGCAAAAGCTCCATCAACAACGACCCGATTCGTTGGCAAGAGCGGCACGCATCCCTGGCATGACGCCTGCGGCGTTGTCGATTTTGCTGATTCATGCAAAAAAAGCGGCCTCGTTCTGAACACCCAGGCCGACCAATTGCGCACAGGTGCAAGAACGCTGGGAGTTTGCGTCACCGACAGTCAGCTGCAGCAGTTGCTGGAGTACGTAGCCCTAGTTGAAAAGTGGAACCGCAGCATCAATTTGGTGTCACGCCAAGATGTGGGGCGACTGGCCTCGCGGCACGTGTTGGACAGTTTGAGTGTCAATGCACTGCTTGTCGGCACTTCGGTGCTAGATATAGGCACTGGTGCTGGTTTCCCTGGGGTGCCACTGGCAATTGTCAACACTGGCCGCAGGTTCTTACTGTGCGATCGGATGACAAAGCGAATACGGTTTTTACGTGTGGTCAAGAGCGAACTACAACTTACCAATGTCGAATTGCTCGAACAGGACTTTGCTCTGCCAACTAATTCGACGACCGAAATAGATACAATTTTGGCGAGGGCAGTAGCACCGTCCGCCAGTCTATGGCCGTCGCTAGAACCAAAACTAGCAGCGGGTGGCCGGATTTTGGTGCTGAGCAGCACCCAAGCGCCAACACAGACTTCCCAGGCGCCGGTCGATAACACCGAAACGCCATACCGCCTTCGCGCACACAGCGTTGCTATTCCGGGGCTGGCGCAACCGCACTGGGTGGAAATCTTGGAAAGACATTGACCAAAATTATTGCGGTAGCGAACCAGAAGGGTGGTGTTGGTAAAACAACAACTACAGTGAACCTTGCTGCTGCTCTGGCGGCGCTGGACCAGCGTGTGTTGTTGGTAGATCTAGATCCACAGGGCAATGCGACGATGGGCTCTGGGGTGGATAAAACCAAATTATCCAACTCCAGTTATCATTGGCTCATGCGCGAAGCAACATTCGTTGAAACAGTGTTGAGATCGCCGGCGCAGTTTGACGTGATGCCGTCAAATATCGACCTCACTGCTGCGGAGGTGGCGTTGCTGCAGAATCAGCAACGTGAGTATGTGATTCGGGGCCTATTAAATTCGGACGCGATTGAGTATGACTATGTGCTGATCGACTGTCCTCCATCGCTCAACATATTGACGGTCAACGGTTTGGTCGCGGCCACGAGCGTGTTGATACCGATGCAGTGTGAGTATTACGCCCTGGAAGGACTGAGCGCATTACTCGATACAGTAGATGGGATTCGGGAGCAAGCCAACCCGGACCTAAAGATCGAGGGTTTATTGCGCACGATGTATGACCCACGCAATGGCCTTACTCGAGATGTATCGAGGCAACTCATACATTACTTTGGCGATCAGGTATTTCGCACCGTAGTACCGCGTAATGTTCGGTTAGCTGAAGCGCCGAGCCACGGATTACCGATTTTGCTTTACGATAAAGCCTCGCGTGGATCTTTGGCCTATCAAGCACTAGCGGCAGAGGTACGCAAGCGCAACTCCGAAGAGTCGCAGCAAGCCAAATAACAACATATGACTAGAAAAAAATTAGGAAAAGGGTTGGACGCGCTGCTCTCTCGCGGTAGCCCCAGCGATGTGGCGCCTGTAGGAACATCGGCGCCTGCGAAGCAACCGGAACAACCCACGACAACAGCAGAGGGCGCATTAGCGGTCTCGATAAACGATGTTAAGCCAAGTCCGTTCCAGCCGCGCAGGACCTTTGATCCCAGCGCTTTAGCAGAATTATCCGCATCCATAGCGCGCCACGGGGTGCTGCAACCGATAGTTGTTCGTGGATTGCCGCAAGGCGGTTACGAGTTGATAGCCGGAGAACGCCGCTGGCGGGCCGCGCAACAGGCCGGCTTGCAGTCGATTCCAGCGGTGCGGCGTGATGTCTCAGACAAAGAAGCCTCGGCATTTGCGCTTATTGAAAATATTCAACGAGAAAACCTAAATGTGGTTGAGGAAGCGCTCGGCTTATCGCGACTGCGGGCAGAGTTTGGCTTGACACAACAAGAGTTGGCTCAGGTGGTCGGCAAATCCCGGGCAGCGGTGGCCAATAGCCTGCGTTTGCTGAACTTGGGAAATACGACGCGCGATTTGTTAATGACTGGGAAATTGGACATGGGCCATGCCCGTGCTTTGTTAGGGTTAACTGGTACACAACAAGATCGAGTAGCCCAAGAAGTTGTGGCGAAACTCTTATCAGTGCGGCAAACAGAAGCGCTGGTGCGTAAGTTAGTCAATCAGGACGCGAGCACCAGTAACAAGCCGCAGATTAAAGATGCAGATACGGCGCTGCTAGAAAGGCGGCTCACCGATCATTTGGGGGCCAAGGTGAACATTGCTCAACACCAGGGAGGGCGCGGCGAAATGATCATAAGGTACAGTAACCTAGATGAGTTGGATGGACTTATTCAGCGCCTAAGGCTACCCGAGTAGGGTTCTGTTGGCGGTGGCAGAGCAACACCGCCGAATATGCTTGTGGCAATTAAAAGACAATAAGGTTGTGGGTGTAAAAGCGTTGAACGTTAAACGGCCTATCTTTATAATCCGCGCCGCCTCAATGACGCGCTTGCGCCAAAATGGCGCGTTAGTTTCAGTGTTGCAGACGCAGGCCGTAATGGGTTTGTGTTGTTGTGCCGGGTTTTTGTTGTTGCAGCCGTCGATTAGCGGCGGCGCTTTGGCTGGTTTTGCCAGCGTCTTTGTGCCCAGCAGCGTGATGGCATGGCAACAATCGAAA
>MDTB01080747.1_pt1 | contig 10161 bp, 8 predicted proteins | sample 811161 | NCBI WGS metagenome assembly MDTB01 (sample SAMN05326650, study PRJNA326480) | marine metagenome | isolation source: seawater | place: Mediterranean Sea | collected 2009
AATCAAACTTTTTGTTCCATCTGTAGAGGAATCATCAACTAAAATTATTTCTTTGGGTATAAAGTCCACTTGATCAATTTGATTTAAAATTTTTTCTATCGTATTTATTTCATTAAATACTGGAATAATAATAGTGAGCATATATGAATAAGCTATAATACATTTTAAAATGATTAAAATTATATTATTTACTTTTATTTCAAACTTATTCTTTTATTCATACGGAAATTTAATAAAATTAAATTATTTTTCTAACAAAATTGAAAATATTAATGACAGATCAATTCTTGGGTGTATTTATATTTCGTTTATCGCATTAGTAGCAAATTTTTTTATTCCTCTTAGTGCTATTTTTAATACATTTGTTCTAGTATTTGGATTGGGTATTTTTTTTTTATTAAGATTTAAAAAACTCAGAAAAAAAGAATTTTTCTACTTATTGATTTCAACTTTAATAGCTTCATCATTAATTATTTATAGCAACATAAATAGACCAGATGGTGGCTTATACCATCTTCCATATATTAGTATTTTAAATGAACACAAAATTATATTCGGTATAAATAATGTCCATTTCAGATTTGGAGCAACTTCTATAATTCAATACTTTTCGGCAATTAACAATAATATTTTTTTTAAAGACTATGGAATTATAATTCCTTTAGCAAGCATTGCGTCTTTCTTTATAATTTATTTTTTTAATAAAGTTTATAAAATATTTAAGAGTAAAAAAAATATAAATCTTGAAAATATTTTTTGTTTTTTTGTTATCATTTTTATTTCTTATAAAATCAACAGGTATAGCTCCTTTGGAAATGACGCTATAGCACATTTATCTTTTTTTTATTTAATATCTAAAATTCTTTCTAATGAAAAAATTAGTTTAAAATTTATTAGCTTAATATCAGTTTTTACGTTTTTGAATAAATCAACTATGATAATTACACTACTAATACCTTTAATATTTTTAATAAAAAATTTTAAAATAAAAAATTTAAAATTATTTTATTCTTTGGCTAGTTTTTTTTTAATTTTTTGGCTGCTAAAAAATATTATTATATCAGGATGTGCCATTTATCCTTTAAAATACACCTGCATAGAAAAATTAAATTGGACTGATATTAGTGAAGTAAACTCAGAAAGTATGTCTGGAGAAGCTTGGTCGAAAGATTGGCCTAACAGATCTGATAAAAATTTATCAATGAAAGAATATATTAGTAATTTTAACTGGGTGAACACTTGGATTAATAACCACGGAATTGTTTTAATAAAAAAAATTTTTCCATATTTTATTTTTATTTTATTTTTAAATTTAATTTTAATTTCACCTAAAAATCAAAATAATAAAAAAATTATTATTAAAAGAAATGATAATTTGAAAATATTAACGATTATATCTATTTTAGGATTAATAATATTTTTACTGAAATTTCCACTATTTAGGTATGGCTATTCATATTTAATAACTTCTTTAATATTAATTATTATTTATATCTCTAAAGAGTATGATCTAAGAAGATTTATACTAATTTCAAAATATACATTCTTTCTATGCTTAATAATATTTTCAGGAAAACAAATAGTTAGGTATGTAAAAAATTATGACTCTATATTTATATGGCCAAAAATATATTCCTTTGAAACAAATAAAAAAATAAACTCAGAAAGAATTAGTTTAGATAAAAATTTTAATATATATATTTCTAAGAATGTTTGTATGTACAGTAACTCTCCTTGTACTAATTACGGACTTAAGGGATTAGACTTGAAAAAAAAATATAATTACTACTTTTTGAATTTAAAGTAAATTAATCAAAATCAATTATTCTTAATATTCTTTCAACAGAAATATTTCTTTTAATTTTAAGGCAAAAAAAAAATGTATTTGGGATTATTTTAAGAAGATATTTATTCATATTTTTAATAACATCAATCTGCTGAGTAAAGTTAAAACCCAGAGCTCCCAAAATTTTTAAAGTAATTTTATTTTTATTTTTTTCATCAATAATTTTTTTAAAAGATAAAATTTCAATTTTTTTTCTATTCAAAATTAAGTTGGATATATCTCTATAAAAAAAAACAATTCTACTAAAGGAAAGTTTTGATGGTATAAATGTAGATATAAATATTAATTTATTACAATGAGTTTCTAAAAATAGGATAAATTTATAATATTCTTGAATATATTGTCTAAAATCTAAAAAATTTTTTTTAATCATGTAATGATGAAATCCTGATAGTACAATCACATCATAGTAATTAATTTTTTTTGAAATCCAAACATCTCTGAATTTCAAAAATGTAACATTGTATGAGTTAAATCTTTTTGAAAATGTATCCCTGATACTATAACTTGAGCCAATGATTAAAACTTTTTCCACACATAAATATAACATGAAAGTTATAAATCATTCAATTATTGGAAGTGGATTGAGTGCATTGATGAGATATTACATTCATCCAAAATCTTCTATATTCTCAAGCAATAATAATAAATTACTTAAAGGGTCAAGGTTTTACGAAAAATTAAATATTGGAGGCAATACTAACATTTGGGGGGGATATATTAACTTTAAATTATATAAATATTTAAAAAAAAATAAAAGATTTTGTAAATTTTGTAAAAATCAAAAACTATTTAAGATAAGAAAACTTTTTAATCACAATAATTTTAAAAACACCTACTATATTTCTAATTATAGTAATAAAAAAGTGCTACGAATTAATAGAAATCATTTTAGTAATTTATTTAAAAAAAAAATTAATAAAATTTCAATAGTAAATAAAAATATTATTTTGCATACAAAAAATAAAAAGATACCAACAAGTAAACTTAGCATTTGTATTGGCAATTTAAGTTTAATAAAATTACTATTTAATTCTAAAATTTTAAAATTAAAAGATAAGATTAGTTTCTTAGATGGAAATGTGAGCTATGGTTTTAATTTTAATTTAAATGAAGAAAAAAATTACTATATACCAATGACTATTCTAGAAATTTTAGAAAAACTAATTAAAGGAAAAAAAATTAAATATAATAAAAAGATTAATAAAACATTATTTGTTCAAATATTTTCAAAAAAATATAAAAAATACACTTACTCAACTCAGGAATTATTAACTAGAAAAAACTATTATATTAGATTTTTTTTGAGTAACCATCCTACCAATTTACTAATCAATAACATTCCATTAAATGACTACATAAAAAAGTTTTCCAAAAAAATAAATATTTATAATAGTGGTACAATTAAAAATTATTTATCAGGACCTATATCTCAAAATTTAATATTTAATGCTATCACAAAGTGATTTTAAAAAAAATTTTAAACCAAAAAGTTAAAGATTTAAATTACACTGAAAATCTAATTATATTTGTATTTTATCTTATTTTCACAGTATTAATTAGTATTATTTTTTCATTTTATTTTATAAGGCAATTTCCTGATTTTTTTTTAAATGATACTTACGAACTTATTGTAAACAAAATACCTTTCGGATATGGAAATTTATTAACTAATATTTTTGAAAATAATCAATATATAAATTCTGAAAGCTTTAAGTATTATAATGATGGAGAATTTCAAGAAATCATAAATATTAATTTTGTTCTAAAAAAACTGCCGTTTTATAGTTATTTATTATATTTTTTACTTTCTATTTCAAAAAATATCTTTTTTATTGTGATTGTAAAAAATTTGATTTTTTTTAATATTTTTTATTTTTCCGTTTTTTTTTCTTTAAGATCTTTAAATTTAAAAGTTTTGACTTTTATAATTATTTTAATTTTTTTTCTTTTTATACCTTACAACGTTAAAACTTTTAGCGAAATATCTTTTGCAGACTCAATTTCTTCAATCTTATTAAGTTGCTTATTTATTATATCTATTTCACAATTAAAATTGAAATTTTTTATTTGCGGAATTTTTTTATTTATCCTTTACCTAACTAAAGAGTCAATGTTTACTATTTGTTTATTCTTCCCAATAATAATTATTTTTTTTGAATATAAGTCATCAAAAAAATTAACTTTTATTCCTTTTTATTTTGTTTTGTCAGCTATATTTCTTTGGGGTTTTAACGGGTTATATAAAACAGGTTCTTTTCCTTTTGGCTCGAGCTTATCAACATGGAAATCCTATGACATGTCAAAAGCTTTTGATGAATCATTTTCTGACTATTATCCAAAATATTCTACAGATTTTATAGACTCAGATATAATTGATAAACCAATTGCTAATGAGTGGGAATTTTATAATTATTATAAATCTAAAAATTTAAATTTAATTAAAGAAGATTCAAAGACTATATTTGATAATACGGTTTTAAAAATAAAATTTATTTTGTTTAATATAATTCCAGATGGATACCAATTTGACAAAAATATTAATACTGATTTTTTATTTATCACTTCTAGTATCATAAATAAGTTCATTTTCTATATTGCAGTATTATTTTTTTTAATAAATCTTTTTTTAAAAAGAAATTTTAAAAATTATTTTGGATTTTATTTTTTCACTTTAATGACATTTAATTTAATACCTCATATCTTAGGTTGGGCAACATCAAAACACATGGTTGGTATATATTTATTATCTTTTTTATATATTATTGTTTTTTTTCAAAAAAATTTATCTCGAGATAGTGTAAATTAGCTGTTTAATAAAAATTCCAACAATTCTCTTGTTTAATTTTGATGCACCTAAAATTCTCTTTTGAAATATTATGTTTATATCACTAAGATTAAGTTTTTGATCGCTATTATACAATATATCAAAAAGAATTTTGTATCCTTGCAAAAAATAATTTTTTTTATTTTTAAGAATTAAACTTTTTTTACATAAAAAAAAACCTGACAGTGGATCACTTGTTTTTTTTTTAAACAGAAAATTAATTAAAATAATAAAAAAGACTGAAAAAAGTGATCTAAAAAAACCTAAATTACCTGAGTACTTTGTTTTTAAAAATCTACTGCCAATAACTAAATCTAAATTTTTTTTTAATAGAGTATTTACCATTTTATTTGCATTTTTAATATCATGTTGCAGATCACAGTCTAATACTAAAACATAATTATACTTAGAATTTTCTATACCCAACATTACAGATTTAGAAAGATCTCTGATTTTATCTTTTCTTAAAATAAACTTGATTCTTTTATTTTTAATTTTTTTAATAATATTTTGTGTATTATCCCAAGAATTATCATCTACAAAAATTAATTCATATTTAAATCTAATTTTAATTAAATTTTTCAAAAATTTTGGAATATTTTCTGATTCATTTAATGTAGGAACTATTATAGAAATCATTAAAGCATATATATTGTATTTTTGTATGAATATACTATTACCATTTTTAATTATATCAGTTTTTTCTTACTATATATCCTCATCATACAAAATATTAATTGCTAAATCTTATTTAATTGTATCATTTTTAATAATTTACTTTTTTTTATTTTTTGGAAAATTTGGGTTTTTAAATCTTACTAATGAAATTTATAAAGGATTAGCAATTATTCTTTTTCTATATTTTTTTTACAGAAAAAAAATTATAAAAAATGATATAAAACAAATTTTTTTATTATTTATCGTATACTTAATTTTAATTTTTCTTTGCAAAGATTTGTATTATTATAAATATGATGATTTTTCTGAGTATGGTATTACAACGAAGTTAATATTTCATGAGAATAAATTACCTTTTGATATAGATTATCTTCAGAAAGGATCCCATCATAAAATAAACTTTATTTCATATTTTCACTATTTTTTTTTAAAAAATTCGAGTAAAGAATTTTATGAAACTACGACATTTATAGCACATTCTTTTTTTATAATATTACTTATTAGTTCAATAATTGGTTTTTTAAATATATCAGTTTTAAAGAGTATTATAGTTGGCGTAATATTTTATTTTTTAATTTACATCTTGGGTCCTGGGTTTGACAGGTTGTATGTTGACAGTATTCTGGGTTTATCAATAGGTTTAAGTTTATTATTATTTTTTCATAATAAAAAAAGTAAATCGGATTTATTACTACTTTTTTTATTAATTTGCTCAATGCCAATGATGAAACCAAATGGTTTAATTATATCAATTGGTTTATCAGGTATCTTTATAATTTTTTCAATATTTGAAAAAAAAAAAAATTTAGTTTTTATATTAATTTTTGCAATGTTATGCAATTTTTATTTTACCAAATTCTATACTAGTAAAACTTTTAAATTCCAAACATTTGTAAATAATATAAAAATATTCCAATCATCTGAAAACGAAATAAAACAAAAAGATACAAGAAAGAAATACTTTCTGACACACGATACCCAGACATTTACATTAAAAACCTTAGGACAGGTAAAACATTTCTCTAATCGGAAATTAATATTGCAAAATAAAAATGAATTTTTTAAGTCTCAATTTTTGGATTTATCAAGAAATGGAATTTATCATTCAAAAACATTCTTAATCGTTAATAAATTATTAGAATATTCAAAAATTAATTTTAAAATGTTTCAAATACCAATTAATTTATTTTTTTGGTTTCTAATTTTTTTTTTAATTTTGTACCTAATTTCAAAAAAACATAGACAAAAGAAATTATATCCATTTATAGTTTTGTATTCTTTATTTATTATTTCTTACTATTTCATTTTACTGCTATGGGCTGAACAAAACCAATTAATAAATAAAGATTTTACTATTGAAATTTCATGGGAAAGACATTTGGGAACCCTGATCTTAGGTCTTATTATTTATCTTTTAGTGAATTTTATAAAAAATTTTCAAAATTATTCAATGATCTTTATAATTTTACTAATAGCAGTCAACATAGCTCCAGCTAACTCTATACGAATATTTTTACCAACAGAAATTATAAATAAAGATAAATTCTGGAATTCAAACTTTAATAAAAGAATAAAAATTAAAAATTTTTCTAAAAAAATATCAGATGAAATTGGAGATTATGCTAATGTTATATTTATTGCTAAAAATAATATTGATCCTTATTTTTATCCTATATTGAAATATGAATTAATTAAATGCAATATAATAAATACAAATTCAGATAATTTAACATATTATTTAAATCATTTTAAATTTAAAAATTCAAAATTATATGTAATAACTCATAAGGATGATAATAAAGTATATCTTGGTAAAATATTTAAAAAGATCAATTCAAAAGATAATATAAATTTAGCAAAAAAAATTTCTATAGGAGAATATAATCTTTTTGAAATTTTATATTAAAATTAGAAAATGATTAAAATAAAAATTTTTAAAATCTTATTTTTGCTTTTTATTATTTTATTTTTTTTTGAATTTGGTTTAAGACAACTTGGATTTGGATATCCAATATTATATGAAAATCAAAATAATTATTATCCGAAAACTAATCAAAAAATGAAAAGGTTTAAAGGTAATAAGTTTTTGATAAATAATCATGGTATGAGAACGAATTATGATTGGAATAATGTAAAAGATAAATACAAAATTTTATTTTTTGGTGACAGTGTTACTTTCGGTGGATCTTATATTGATAATAAAGATTTATTTTCTGAAAAACTCTGTAAAATAATTGAAAATTCTGTATGTGGTAATTATGCTGTAAATGGATATAAAACTAGTAATATTAGTTTAAGAATTAAAGATATTTCAGAAAAAATTAGTTATGATCACTTAATAATCGTAGTTAGTGACTCAATAAAATTAGGACATAGTGACTTTAATGATTTTCCTTTTTATGAACTTTACAAACATAAATTATTTAGATCAATATTTGAAATCTTAAATCATATTTTATTTAAATATCATTTAAAAGATAACTATCACACTGATAAATTTAAAATTAATCAAAAAGAACCTGATAACTTTAGTGAGTTTATAAGAACCTTACAGAATACAAATAAAAAAAATATAAAAGTAAATATATTTATTTTACCAACTTTAGAAAATTTAAATGCTTATACTTATGAAAAGCATTTTCTTGAGAAACTAGGTGAAGAAAATTTATATGTTCACAATATGTATAAAGAGTTTAAAGATTTAGACTACAATAGTTTATATTTTAATAACGCACACTTAAACAAAAAAGGTCATGATTATTTTGCAAAATTGCTATACGATGAGATTAAATGATTTCTAAAAAAAATATAATTCGCTTAATAATTATAGGCTTATTAATTTTCATATCTATATTAATTTCTAAATATATAAGTTCAGATATATTTAATTACGACTTCCTTTAAAAAAAGTGACCAACGAAAGATATTCAAGTATCGATCAGCTTAGATTTATTGCTGCAATTACTGTGGCTTTATCACATTTATTCATATCAAATATTGGTTCCAGTTTAAGATTAGAAATAATCTCATCAGTTGCTGTAGAGGTCTTTTTTATAATTAGTGGGTTTGTTTTGGCACCTCAAATTTTAAGAATTGCACAAAATTCAAAGTTAAGTGATTATAAAATTTTTTTAATAAGGAGATGGTATAGAACTATACCTTTATATCTACTGAGCCTTTTACTTACATCTATAATTTTAAACAAAATTTTTACTTTTGATTTTATTAAATACATGTTTTTCATACAAAATATTTTAGAAATTTCTGTTAACGTAGACTATTTTTCAATTTCGTGGAGTTTATCAGTAGAGGAATGGTTTTATGTTGTTTTTCCATTATTTCTTATTTTAACATTGATGATCCAAAAAAATCCAAAAAAAAATCAAATAATTTTTTCAACAATTATTTTTATTTTATTAATATTTTTTTTCAGAATATTTTTTCTTGATGATGAAAATTGGGGCTCTAGTATAAGAAGAGTAGTTTTGTTTAGATTGGATTCAATAGCATTTGGTTTTTTGTTATATTTTTTAAAAGACAAAATTAAACCATTAATATCAAATCAATTATATTTGTTTGTGGCTTTTATTTTTTTTTCTATTTTTATTTTTAAAATAATGGAGATAAATTCCTCACAAAATATCTCTTTTTTTAAGATAATTTTTCATTTTGCAGTTGCTATATGGGGATCTTCGGTGGTTTTAATATTCTATCTTTTAGATAAAAAACTTAAAAATGCATTTTATATCAAACTTAATCTTTTTTTAGGTAGAATCTCCTATTCTACTTATTTATTTCATTTAGTGATTATATATTTAATAACACCTTTAAACTTTTCGATAGGATTAAGTGTATCAATTTTTATATTATTACAATTAACAATTTCATGGACCCTTTATTATTTTTTTGAAGAACCTATCTTAAAATTAAGACCAAATTATAATTAATAATTTTTTTTCAAGGAATATATAAAACCTAAACTAAACCAAGTTAATGTCATATGAAATGATGAGAAGAAACTCCCAGTTGGAATTAGCGGAAAAAAAAATAATATGGTATAGCTAATCATAAGCGACTTAGACAAATTATTTTTAACTAAAGTAATCTTCTTTAATAAAAATAAAGCAAATGAAAAAATAAGTAAGATTGGAGAAAAAAATCCTGTATCGCTTAATAATTCAAAAATATAATTATGAGGATGTGAACTACAATTATCATTAATTTTTGGACAAACATATCTATACGTTTGTGGCCCTGTTCCTATTAATATATTTTCGCTAAAAATATTATACGAATTATTATAATATTCTAAATAAACGTTGTTTTGAGCCTGCTTAAAAGTATAATTAATTCTTTCTTTAATGATGCTATCTTTGGAATTAAATAAAATAAAAAATATAAGTATCATATAAGAAAAGTAAATTAACAATTTTTTTTTATTTATTTTTTTGAAATTTAAAATAACTAAAAACAAAATTAATAATGTACTTAAAATTGACGACGCTCTTTCACCGGTTATCAAAATAGAAAAATACACAAATATTAAAATAATGTATTTATAATTAGAGATTATATAATTTCTATTTTGCGTAAAAACGTAATATATTACAAATGGTGAAAATTTAAAAATTATGCTACCTGGTATTTGTTCATCCTTAAAAAAAGACGTAAGTCTACCTGCTTGCTGAGACGAGAAACCAGTTAAATTTATTCCAAAAAATTTTTGTACCCATAAATCAATACAAATTAAAAATACAATTATAAATACAATTTTTGATAATAAGATTTTTTTTTTTTCATTAATTAGTAC
>MDTB01097344.1_pt1 | contig 10161 bp, 5 predicted proteins | sample 811161 | NCBI WGS metagenome assembly MDTB01 (sample SAMN05326650, study PRJNA326480) | marine metagenome | isolation source: seawater | place: Mediterranean Sea | collected 2009
CTTAAATTGGCATTGTTTTCTGTGCCATTTATATTGATATAATTATCACTGCCACTTATCCAGCTATAATTGTCCCCATTAGGATCAGGTAAATTATTAATATTACCTGTGCATCCACCATTTCCATCTTCCAATTCATCAAAACACCCATCAATTCCTGTATCTTCCTCCTCCTCTAAAATTCCATCTCCAATGTCTAAACCAATGGGAGTATCTTCTGAGTCTAATTCTAGATTACCATTAATATCCTCACTAATTCTACCAATATCAATATGAATTTTAAGATCATCATCAATACTATTAAAATCATTTTTAAAATCTTCTACATTAAGCCAAATATCTAGATATTTTCCTGATAAATTATTTGTTTGATCATAGTCACCAGAATACATTGGCCACATGACTCCATCCCATTTTACATCATCATAGTTATTTTGTATAGTTTCAATCCAAAGAGTTTTTATAGTTGTATTATGAGCTTGATTTGAAGTGGAAATATTTGGCCATATAGACTTTGTATTAACATCTATGTAAGGATTATACCAAGCAACTTTTCCTCTGTTTGAAAAATCAATATTATCTTTAATTGGAATTGAAGATTTCCTCCATTGTCTCATTAATATTCCAGTTGAAGTTGTTCTTTTAGATGATTCAAAATCATCTAAAAAAGCTTCTCCTAATGGATTTGGATTTGGATAAACTTCTGCATATTCTCCTTCCACATTAATTTTAGAAGGTGAATTTGTTTCTAAAAATGGAATTTTATCAACCCAATCTGTAAGTATCGGCATTTCTCTCTCAAAATTTCCTGATACATTCCAAATAAAGTTTTCCATTGGTTCATACCCTAAATCAACTTTATCCTCTAAAACTGATTTTTGATAGAAGTACGCACCTCCACTTAAATAATTTCTATCTGTAATATTATACTTTAAAAATGATCCAAGTAGAATTTTTTTATCAAAAGATATTATATCATTTGTCTCATAAGAAACATCTATAACAGCTGTTGGATCAAGAGCCCTATCTGATTTAAGAGTAATTTTACTTCCCCAATAGTCTACAGTATAATCTACATTCTCATTTAACATCTGTCCATTAGCTGTCAAGGTTACACTTCCCTCTCTAATAAATCCTGCATTTAAATCAATTTCCCCTAATGAGCTAGCACCTTTAATTCTAATTTCAATTTTAAACCTTTCTTCGCTGTATTTATCTTGCGATGAGGAATTGTAATACATTGCAGGACCTGAATCTCCCTCATCTGAATTAAAATTCATATCATCATCATTTAAATGAATTGGTAAAATCTCAGATAAAATTTCATCTTCATCTTTTGTCCCATAATTCCCTGAAGGATCATATGCAAAAGGCAAATAACTTGGAAACCATAGTTCTCCATAGCCTAAACTAATTATTGGGAAAATTAAATCAATTAATCCATCTCCCACATAAACCCCACTTTCCCCAACTAAATCATAATTTTGATCTCTGTTGTCCAATCCAAACATATTGATAAACGATTGACCATTTTCTGCATGGGTTGGTTCATCACCTCCACCTTTGTCATATTTTAATTGAATAGATTCTATGTTTTCCAAGCTAATATTTTGTGATCCCAAATCATATACATTTTTCCACATTAACTGCCATGCTAGATCATTTGACTTTGTTTCACTAACATCTTTAATTAATTTCATTTTTAAAGGAATTGGAGGATCAAAAAAACCATTCTCATAGCCTGAAGGTTCTGTGTATTCTAGGCAACAATTTAAATTTGAAGTATCTTCAACTGAACAATCTAAATCTCCGCTATATTCTAATAATGAATTGTAGTTTGGATCTGTACACTGATCATATACATAGGATTGATCAATCCCTTGAAAAAACTGATTAAATATATCTGCAAGTGGTTTATATATTTCACAATCAGATCCTATATCACAATCTATAATATCAGAATATGAAATAAACTCTGATGTTTCTATATTTTTTATTCCATATTCGTATACTATACCAACAGCGTACTCACGCATTCCCCTTAAACGAATAAAACCAAGTTCTTGATTTACAATAAAATCTTCTCCTTCCGTTAATCTCTCCCAAATTCCTGAAACTTCATCTAAAATAGATTGATCATCTTTATTGAAAAAATAAGCAGTACCAGGAACAAAGTTATATCCAACCTCTCCTCCCTCTACCTTCCTAAATACCTGATAATCACCTGTAAGAACCCAGTTGGAGTTATACTGAAAGGTCAAAGACTCAGAAATTTCATTATTTGGGGGATAAAAATTTTCCATAAAATCATAATCAATATAAAAATATCTATCTTTAACAAATTCATGGTCCTTCAAAATGCGAGCATCTCCACTAGAACCATCATAGCTAAATGATGCAGTCTCTTTTGTAGTCTGTTGTTGAGAAATAATTGAATGCATCTCTATTGGTCCTAATTGATTTACCACTTTAAAACCAAATAAACCATCGCTTTTACCGGAGCCAACACTAACAAACTGTGTCTGAGGAAGTTGTAGGTTAATATTACCCGCTTCAACTTTTTTTAAGATATCATTATCATCCCCTTTAAACTCAATTGTCATATCATTTTCCCATTCAAAACTTGCCTCTGAATCTTGCTTTATTTTTACAAATAATTTTTCACCTATTACTCCATCAATATTGAAATTTTGTTTCTGTTCAATGTCAATATCCCAGTTTTTATTTTCTTGAGAATTAACAGCTATTAACTCTTTATCCTCAAATTGAAGTGAACCATCTATTTTTATGTTTCCATTAATATTAAGCTCAACCTCAGTATCTGCAACTTGGGTGTTAATTAAGCTGACAGATTTTCCTGAGCCCGATCTATTGACATTTGATCTAGTTAAGGAGTTAATAACTTTCTTTTTAAACTCACTTTGATATTTTTCTTTTTTTGCAAACTCAACATAATAATCAATGGGAACAACTAGAGGTGGTTGTAAATCTGTACATTTATAACATAAATCAATATCTTCATTTCTAAATGGTGCAACCTTTTCATATCTATTAAAAAATATTATAGATTCCCCATTATAGCCGGGTTCATGACCTTTTTTTATTTGTCGTATTTTTCTTGTTAGATTAAAAAAAGTTGAATTAAATAAACTATCAGATGTATATAAAGATAATAATTTCTGTTCCTTTATTAAACTAGGAGTATTTGGTCTAATCAAAGAACTATTATAAAATGAAGTTAAATTTTGAACGTACGATCCCTTATCCTTTGAAAATAAAAAACCAAAGAGAACAAGAAATATTACTACTAAACTTTCAAGTCTAAACTTGAAACTATAATTATTTTTAATATATTGTGACACAGTAGTAGCAATCAATCGCTAGGCAGTGTCTCCTGAATTAATATTTATCAATTTGAAGGACTTAGCCAAGATATTCTTCATCTTTTCTATTGCCAATGCCCTGTGAGAAATTTTATTTTTTTGTTCTATCTTCATTTCTGCAAAAGTTTTTCCTATATCCTCTATATAAAATACTGGATCATAACCAAAACCACCAACACCTTTTATTTTTTTTGTTATAAGACCTTTTACGTTACCAAAAGCTACAAGTTCCATATTTTTATGCACAAAGGCAATAACAGTTTTAAACTCAGCATTTCTATTCTTTGCTTTTTTCATATCATTCAGTAGTTTGTTTAAATTATCTAAATAAGTACAATTTTCACCTGCATATCTTGCTGTAAATACTCCTGGCTTTCCATTTAGAAAATCTACTTCTAATCCAGTATCATCTGCTAAAGCTGGCAATCCTGTTATTTTGTTGACTTCTCTTGCTTTGATTAAGGCATTTTCTTCAAGAGTAGAGCCATCTTCAATGATTTCTTTAATTTCTGGAAAATCATATAATGATAAAAGCTGTACGTTTAATCCTGATAAAGAATCTTTAAGCTCTTTGCACTTATCTTTATTATGAGTTGCTAAAACTATTTTCATTTTTTAAAATAAATAAATTTTTGATATAGATAATTTATTAACCTTGTTATAAATTAATTGTCATTTATTAATTGATAAAAATTATTTTGGCTTGGTAGCTCAGTTGGTAGAGCAGAGGACTGAAAATCCTTGTGTCGGTGGTTCAATTCCGCCCCGAGCCACATAAAACCCCATCTTTTGATGGGGTTTTTTGTTTCTCATATGTGTGAGCTATTGTAGTAAATAATAGAAAACAATTTTTTAATAAATTTTCCGTATTATAATGGCAATTAACTAAACATAAACTTGAATACCAAAGAAATTATAAATAGCCTGCCTTTTAAAATATCAAGCGAGCTTCATAAAGATATTGACATTGCATATACGCTATCTGATAAGCTTCACATTATTAGAAATTGGATCCAATCTAATCAAACCATCAATCATAAAAAAAGATTGGAGTGGCATCAGCCAATTTTAAAAATATCTAAAAAACACAAACTTTTACAAAATGAAGCAACATCATATTCAAATATCATAAAAATTTATGATAGACTAGGTGAATTTAAAAAATCTCTCAAAACAATTGAAATATCTCAAAAAATATGGATGAAACTATGCTCCAAGGATAAAAAATATTATCATGACCTTATTATTTCATATTGCGATAAAGCAGTAACTCTGCGATTACAAAACAAACTTGACCTAGCATTAAAGGCATTATACAAAGGTTATGAAATAATGAAAATAAATAATATTAATTCTAAAAAAACATTAATTGTTTTATATATGGATTTAGGAGTTGTTTATGAAAAAATACTAGACTATCCAGCTGCATTAAACTTATTTAATGAAACATTGAATCTTATAAAAAAATCAAAAAATTCTAATAATTTTTTTGAGAATCAAGTTCTTTGTCATATAAATATTGGCAATGTACACAAACTTTCTAATGACCTTGATCTTGCTTCAAAGGAATTTGAAAAAGCTATAGATCTATTAGTTTCAAATGATAAAATTAATCAGCATCTAATTATTGCTAATATCAATTTAGGTCAAACATTAGTTGAACTAAAAAAATATAAAAAAGCTCTTTTAGTTTATAATAATGGTTTAAAAGTGTGTATTCAAATTGGAAGTGATATGGACCTTGGGTTTATTTATACAGTAATAGCAGAGACTTATTTTAAAATGAATGATAAAACAAAGTTTGATAGCTTTATAAACAAAGGGAAAAAGCTAGTAAAAAAATCTTCTTATCCAAATGATTTAGTGTATTTAAATAATGTGCTACACATTGATCATACTTCAAAAAATCAATTTGATAAGGGAATATCATATTTACTAGAATCAGTAAAAATTTGTGAGAAATATAAAATGGATCAGCACTTACTTAGAACCTATACAGCACTTAGCAATGCATATAAAAATATAAATGATACTAAAAATGCTTTGAAGTATTCACAGAATTATATTAATCATCGAAACCTAGTAGACTCAAAACTTTACAAACTATTTCTGAATGAAAAGCAACAAAGTTTAAATAGGATGCAAGAAGAAATAAATATAATAAAGGCTAGAGAAGAAAAGAAGGCATTGGCAATTGAATTGAAATTTAAAAAAAGAGAGTTAATTTCAAAAAAACTACATTCAGTATCAAATCGTGATTTTCTAATGAATGTTTATAAATCTCTAAAAAAAGATTCCAATCTTGAGAAACCTGTAGAAAAAATTCTTAAAAAATTTCAAGATGAAATTGAGTTGTCAACATCCTGGAAAGAATATTTAGATACCTATGAACAAATTCATCCTGATTTTGTTAGCAGCTTAAATAAGCTATCATGCGATCTAAGTTCAACTGAAATTAGAGTTTGTTCTCTCATTCATCTAGGATTAGATAACTATGAAATTTCAAAATTAATGTTTATTTCTAAAAGAAGTGTAGAACAGCATCGATATAGAATCAAGAAAAAATTGAATATTGATCAAAATCTAAATGACTTTATTCTTTCTCTATCCTAACTTGTAGAGTTTTTGTCGTAATATATTTTTTCCTTATTATTTTTAGTTTAAGATGAAATTAAAAATTAACTAGGAGAAATATATTATGAAAAACATGAAACTAATCGGGTCTATAGTATTAAGCTTGGGTCTCGTATTTGCAGCTAGAGAGGCAAAGGTTGGACTTCAGAAGTCTGATGACCTTGCTTCAAGCGCTTCTGTTAATCTAGTAGTAACTTCTGATGTTGATGTTCATGGCTTGCAATTTGAAATGAGCTTCAACGCTGATGAGATTGCATTTGTAGGTATTGAAGGTGCAAATGGCGATTTCGTAAAAGCAGAAGAAGTAGAAGCAGGATTAATTAGAGGTTTAGCATTTAGAATGGATGGTGAATCTATTACTAAAGATCTACAAATTAACTTTGAGCCTGTTGCTGATTTTGATGGCACAAGCACGGTTAACTTTGAAGATGTGATAGTAGCAGATGGTAGTGGACAAGAAGTTCCATCATCGTTTGATTCTTTTGAACTAAGTTTTGGTCTTCCAACTGAAACTACTCTAAAGAATAGCTATCCAAATCCATTCAACCCAACAACTGCTATTCCTTATGAATTAGCAACTGAGAGCAATGTTAACATTACTATCTACGATGCAACAGGTAGAGAAGTAGAGAGTCTTGTAAGTGGAATGCAAACTGCTGGTGCTTATAGCATCACATGGGATGCATCAAACCACGCAAGCGGCATGTACTTTGTAAAAATGGCTGCTGACAATCAAGTGCACACTCAAAAGCTAATGCTAGTAAAGTAATTAACTTTACTTTTAAAGAGTTTAAAAAGGCGAATCTTCTTGGTTCGCCTTTTTTTTTAGTTACAAGCTGTAAACAAAATTATCTAGCTACTAAGCTTTAACTCATAATAGCTTATAATCAATGAGAAAACTAAGTTTATATATTATTCTTTATTTATCGTCTTTTTTATTTGGGCAAGTAAGTTTGAATATGTTGCCTAAAAGTTTAGATCTTGATACAAGGGATACATATAGCGTTATATATATGGAAAGCATTGATGTTGATCAGTTGTTGATTGAAGATTCAATTGCACCTTCTAATGTTCCTTATAGATTTGGCTACCCTTTTGAAATTAACTATAATATTCTTGATGTTTGTAGCTGGGAGCATTTTGGTGATGATGGATCAATTTGTAGGGTAAAGTTTATTTCAAGAGATGCATATTCTATGCGAATAATATTTGATAATTTTGTTATTGAAGATGGTAGCATGGTAAGTGTTTATAATGATAATATGAGTGATATTTATGGTGCATATACATCTCAAAATAACAGTGATGATAGTTACTTTTCAACGCCACTTGTAAAAGGTGAATCGATTATTCTTGAGTATTATCAGCCATTAGAATCTCAAGGGCTTTCTGTACTTAATGCTGAGCATATAGTTCATGATTATAAGGATTTCTTAAATTTTTTCTCTAGTACAAGCGATCGTTCATGTGGAGATAATGTTAACTGCCCAGATGCTTCAGCATTTCAAAGCCAAGTAAATTCTGTTGCATATATTGAAATAGGATGGGGTATTTGTTCTGGAGGTATGGTTAACAATGTTAGGCAGGATCTTACAAATTACTTTCTAACAGCTGATCATTGTGTTGGGGGTAGCTCTTCCACCATTAGATTTTATTTTAATTACGAAACATCAAGTTGTTCGGGAAGTAGTGCAAGCGCTGGTTCATATGCGTATGGAGCGCAACTAAAGGCACGATCTTATAGTATGGATCCTGACTATGCACTATATAGAATTACAGGAAATGTTCCTAGTTCATGGGGAGTTTATTACGCAGGTTGGAGTCTTCCAGATGGGACAACTGAAGATGTATCTGTAGGAGTTCATCATCCAGGTGGTGCACCAAAGAAGATTAGTTATGCTGAAACACAGGCAATTATGTCTGGTTGGAATGGTCAGGATGAGAATACTCCATATGGTTCACACTATAAGGTTTGGTGGTCAAATGGTGGAATGGAGGGTGGTAGCTCAGGGTCGCCTCTTTTTGATGGTAATGGTAGGGTTCTTGGGCCTCTTTCAGGTGGGCCTGATATAGAATGTGAGAGCTCAAATAATTTTGCACTTTATGGAAGAATTTCAAGATCATGGGATGAGATTAAGCCGTACCTAGATCCAGATAATACAGGAACTACTTGGCTAAACGGCACTTATGTAGAAGTTCAATCTGGATGTACAGATCCAGATGCAACTAACTATAATCCAGATGCAACTATCAATGATGGCAGTTGCATTTACCCTGAGGTTGGATTGGCTACTTTTAGCTTTTACAATGTAACCGGTAACAGCTTTGATATAGTAATGAACAACTCTGTACCAGTATCGGGTGTACAGTTTCAGTTAATTGATACACCGGATGTAATAGATATAACGGGTGCAAACGGAGGATCCTTTGATCAGTATGACTATTCAGTAACTACAAATGAATCTGGAACTATACTTGCTTTTTCTTTTACAGGCGTTGCTATACCTGAAGGTCAGATGCCTGTAACCAATGTTACCTATACAGGAAGCGGTGAAACCGAGATTTGCATTGTAGATGGTATTGTATCAAATCCTGCTGGTGAGGCTCTTACTGTAAACTATGGGAGCTGTGTTGACCTTCTTGCTGGTTCTTTAGGTGATGTTAATCAGGATGGCCTTGTTGATATTCTTGATATAGTGATGATCATTAATATTACGCTTGGAACTCTTGAACCTAGCTCTTCTCAAGAAACTATTGCTGATATAAACTCCGATGGAATTATTAATATACTTGATATTATTATGACCATTAACATTATCATAGAGTAGAGTTTCTGGTTATACCTTTAGCTCTAGATAGATTTTAATCTTAAATTCAGTATGGATATACTTGCACTAGCAACAAATCACTTCTTTATATCAGGTTCGTTGGTAGTAGCCCTTGTGTTGCTTAGCTATGTCGGGACTTCAAAAAAACTCTATCAACTTCTTTATTTTCTTTTGCTCCTCAACTTCTTTTCCTACAACGGCGTTCTTCTTGCAACAGGAACCTACGACTTCAGGGAGCACCTTCCTCTGCATTTGTGCTATGTTACTGAGCTCGGGATACTGGTGTCTCTTGTTCTGAAAAATAAGGCCGTGTATCCGTGGCTTGTTCTAAATGCCTTAGGGGGAGGAATAACGGGATTCACCAATTCCAACATCATAGATGGATCGCAGTTGGTTGAGTATACACATTTGTATTTATCGCACTTTAACCTCCTGCTCTTTTCAGTGATAGCGTATAAGGACAAGATAGTTATTTCAAGAAGTGAATTTATAAAGAGTATTATCCTAAACGCATTTATTTTTAGTGTATCAGTGGTCTTTAACGTTCTTTTCCAGTCAAACTACTGGTTTACTTCTAGGAGGCCGGATGGGGTGAACCTAACCAACATTTTGCCTGATTGGCCCTACTATTTGTTGGGGCTGATTACCATTGGGTTGGCTTCCTACTTTATAACGTTCAAGATTTTTTCAAGAAAAGAATTATTTTAAGAGATCATTGTAATTATAAGTGTCGATCTTTTCAAAGTGATCGATAAAGGTCTTTGAGGAGTCTTTCGTAGCCGTTATAACAGCGATGAAGTTGTTGGGGTTAAACAGGCTTGATGCGGCTTCGTTCACCTGATCAAGATTTACGCGCCAAGAATAATATTTACAAGAAGCACTATATCAAGCACATTGATCGTTCCATCGCCATTAATATCTGATGCAAGCGTCTCAATATCTGATGGATAATCAACTCCAAGAACGAAGTTTATAGATATGACAACATCAAGTATGTTGATCGTTCCATCGAAGTTAAGGTCTCCTACAACAACCGGGCTATCAGACTCTGTTGGTGGAAATACAACCGAGTCAATCCACCCACAGTCGCTGCCTTCAGATACAGATCCGTCCTTGTCAAACTCCCACCTGTAGGTGTGCTCACCTTCTTGGACCTGGTAGGATTCCTGAGACCAATCAATCTCACCGGCCCATGATCCCTTTTCGGTGTTGTCAATGAAGAACCTGAGGTAGTCGTAGTTTTCCTCAGATGAAACCTTCTTGTAGAAGCTGATAGGGCCTGAATCGGAGGCCTCCATCGTAATGGAAATAACAGA
>MDTB01154771.1_pt1 | contig 10161 bp, 9 predicted proteins | sample 811161 | NCBI WGS metagenome assembly MDTB01 (sample SAMN05326650, study PRJNA326480) | marine metagenome | isolation source: seawater | place: Mediterranean Sea | collected 2009
AACTTAAAAAAACAAAAAAAATATTGGCGCCAACATCAAAAGAATTGGATCTTAGAAACAATGAAAATTGTAAAAAAATAGTAAAGAATGTAGATGTAATTATACACTTAGCAGGAAATGTAGGAGGAATCGGAAAAATGCGGGAAAAGCCTGGAGACATATTTTATGATAACATTATGATGGGTACTCAGTTAATTCATCAAGCAAAAGAAGAAGGTGTTGAAAAATTTGTGGGGTTGGGAACTGTCTGTAGTTATCCTAAAATATCTTCAATGCCATTTTTAGAAGATTCCCTATGGGAAGGTTACCCAGAAGAAACAAACGCAGCATATGGATTATCAAAAAAAATGATGCTTGTTCAGGCAGATGCTTATCGTCAACAATTTGGATTAAATTCAACAATTCTATTTCCAACAAATCTCTATGGACCAACAGATAACTTTGAACCTACAACATCACATGTTATACCAGCAATTATACTAAAAGTGCATAATGCATTAAAAGAAAAATCTAATCAGATAATTCTTTGGGGAGATGGCAGTCCAAGCAGAGATTTCCTTTATGTAGAAGATGCTGCCAAAGGTGTCGTTCTAGCAACTGAAAGATATGATAATCCTTTACCAGTAAATTTGGGCTCTGAAGAAGAAATCAGCATAAAGGAATTAGCTGAATTAATTTGTAACTTGATGGGTTTCAATGGAGATATCATTTGGGACTCAACAAAACCTAATGGTCAGCCACGCAGATGTGTGAGTAATAAAAGAGCTGAAAAAGAATTTGGATTTAAGCCGAATACAAAATTGGAAGAAGGCTTGAAAAGCACAATAGATTGGTTTATTTCTCAACAAGAATAATTTCGTTCTCTTCCAATTTTTCAGGATGGAATTTATAATTCTTAGACTGTCTACCGTACCATATTGTTCTGTATCCCCATAAAATAGTGTCATCTTCTATGATTAAATTTTTATAAAAATAATTTTTGTCAATTTCAATTAGTTCAGAATCATTAACAAAATATTCTTTCCAATCAAAGGAAAATTGTTCAGATTTTATCTGTTTTTGTCCCTCATTTGTTGTAAGTAAAAATATTTGGAATTTCACCAAATCATTAATTTCCTTTTCATTTGTTGAAAATTTGAATTTTTGTTCTAAAAAGTCTAAGAATTTAGTAGTATCTACAACAAGTAATTCTTTATTTGAGATTAGCCGTAACCATGTTGCTTCTTCAATAGGCCAAAATATTTCTCCTAGTTTTGAATCATAGTGATTCCAACCTTTTCCAGAATATCCTTTTGATACATAATCAACGACTTTTTTATACTCATCAGAAAAAATAGAATTATCTTGAGAACAGAATTCTAAAAATGTTTCATAAAATTCCATATATTTTAGACCAAATTTTTTGAAATAATATCTAGAAATATATTCAAAAATTCCCAAACTATGAAATGTTTGTATTAGCCATGAGAAATGATAAATTTTTTCTAAAGTTGATGTAGAAAATGAAGATGTACTTACCACAATGTCTTCATATTCCGGCATCCCACGTTCATTTTTAGATGAATGTGCTAAATAAATTGGGGAACGGATTGTTTTGATTTTATGAAATCCTTTGTATGCGGTTTCATTCATTGGTGCATTTGGAAAAACACCACAATTATAGATGTAAATTGAGCCAACTTTGGTATCAGTTGCGAGTATTTCTAAACCAGCTTTCCAACTTTCTAATGTTTCACCAGGCATTCCCATAATCAATTCAGTATAAGTTGGTATTCCATTTTTCCGAAATGTATCAGTTAACTCTGAAAATTTATCAAATTTAATATTTGCACGTTTTACAATGTCCAAAGTTGTTTCATCAAGAGATTGTAAAGCAAGACTAACTGCTTTTAACACTCCGCCATCTTGTAATTCTTTGGCTATAGGAATAATTTTTACTGATGCAAATTTTGCCCAAGCAGCTCTAAATCTTTCAGGATAACCTTTGTTTTTTGCAACTTCTTTTAGTTTAGTAGCTATTTTGAGATCTCGTTCCTGAAAAATACCAAAATTTGCATCACAGCAATCAATGTATGTTATTTTATTGTCAGCAAACCAATCAATTTCTTTCATTAAGCGTTCGTCAGTCCATTTAGTTAGTCTTGAATTTGTTAGACTCCCCCAATCACAAAAAGTACATTGATACGGACAACCTCGATTTGTTTCCCATGCGGCAATGTATTTTATTCCATCAGTTTTCTCAACTAGATCCCAAACAGTGTCTGTAAGATATGCAGAAGGAAAAGTGTCTAAATCTTTAGTTCTGGGCTGAGGTGCATTTTTGAAATCTTTTGTTTCAATTCCCAATACAGACGTAAAGTTACGTTTTTTGAGATACTCTTCTAGTATATTCTCAAGAACATATTCACCTTCACCATGAACAACAATATCAACAAATGGGTTTTCTTTAAAAAAATCCTTTGAGTTGTTTGGAACTTGTGGTCCACCAAAAATTATGATACAATTAGGATTTACTTGTTTTACTTCTCTTGCTAGAAATTTTGTTATCTCCCAATTCCAAACATAGCAAGAACAAAGAAGAATATCCGCATTCTTTGCTAATTTAACATAGTCATTAATTTTTTCTCTAAAAATGAATGTTTTTTCGAAAATAAAATTAGAAGAAAGATCTGGCTTACTTTTGATATATGCAGCTAAACTAGCAATACTATATGGAAAATGGATTTGATCTCCATACAAATAATTAAACTGTGAACTCATTACTTTGAACAATTATACAGTATCAAAAATTACTCTGAAACTTATATATTTTGAAAATACTGTGAGTGAAAAATTGGTTTTACCTAGAAATTTATATACAAAGAATTTTGTTTTGGTTCATGTCGACCGCATTATTGGTTTTAACATTAAATGAAATTGATGGAATGAGACAAATTATGCCTAATATCAAAAAAGAATGGGTTGACGAAATAGTAATTGTAGACGGGGGTTCAACTGATGGAACAGTGAATGAAGCGAAAAAAATGGGATTGAACCTCATACATCAAAAAAATAGAGGTCATGGTGGAGCAATAATTACAGGTGTCAATTCAACAAAATCGGATAACATAATAATTTTTGGGCCAGATGGAAATCATGACCCAAATGAAATATTGATTTTAAAAGAAAAAATAGAAGAGGGATATGATCAAGCGATTATTTCAAGATTCAGTAAAACATCAGTCAATTTAGATGCAGGATGGTTAGATTCATTTGGAAACAAAATGTTTACAAAATTAGCGAATATTTTTTTCCAAGGAAATTTAACTGATGCACTTAATGAAAGCAGAGCAATTACAAGAAAAGCCATGTCAGAGTTAGAATTCGATGCATTGGGACTTGATTCTACATTCCAAATGACAATTCGTGGATTAAAATTAAAACAAAAAATCATCGAAATACCGGGAAATGAAGGAGAACGAATTGGAGGTGAACGTAAAATAAATTCATTTCGTACGGGTGCATTATTAGGAAGAAGATTATTAAAAGAATTAACGACTAAAAAATAGTAGTAAATTAATACTTTGAAAAATTGATTTATAGATGAACCAAAAGAAAAAAATTCTCATTCTCATTATTCTTTTCTCATTGTTAATTTTATCAATAATCGCTAGTTCTAATCCCAGATTAGTAGATCGAGCTCTGTACAGAATAGGCATTCAAGAACAAGTTTGTTTTTCAGATCCTAAAGTAAATCAAATTCAAGATGAAATAAATTTTGTATTTGCAGGAGATTTTGGTATTAATGAAACTTCATTGGATATATTAAATAATATTAAATCAGTTAAACCTGAAATTATTCTATTTACAGGTGATCTAGGACAAGGAACATATGATGAATGGGTAGAATTATCGAGTGTTTTAGAAAATGAAAATATTTACACAGTATTAGGCGATGCAGAAGATGAAATTGAAAATGGTGAAAATTATTTAAAACATTATGGATTAGAAAATGATTATTATTCATTTAATTATAAAAATATTCATTTTCTAGGAATATCTACAAAGATCGGCAATATTTCTGATGACCATAAACAATTAGAATTCATTAAAAATGATTTAAAAAGAAATTACCATGACTCAGAAATAGATTGGACTATTGTTTTTATGCATATGCCTATGTATACCAGTCGAGATTTAGATCTAGAATCAGTATCGGATGTTAGAAATGAATTACAACCTATTTTTGATCTTTACGATGTTAATTTAGTGATTAATGGGCATAAACACGCTTATGAAAGAAGTGTTCCTTTGACTCATAATAGTATCGAAACTGATTTGCCGAGTTGTGTTTATGAAAAATATGAAGGGCAAATCTACATAACGGCAGGAACTGGCGGACACAGTCATTCACCATTTACAGAAAAAGAATCATGGTCTGTCATTCAAAATGACAATGATTATGGGTTTTTGAACATGAAACTACTAAATGATGGTAACATACTTTATCTAGAATTTGTGAGTAATAATGGAAAAATAATGGACACGGTCAAAATTTATTTTGATAGTATTGAGGGGTAAATTGAGAAGATGATCATATTATCACAAAATTTGACAAATTATAATTTGCCAATTCCAAATGATGCAATTTTTAGAGTTAATTTAGCCTGGTGCGATAGTATTGAGGAATTAAATAAAATATTGGAAAAGCATGAAAATACGCCTATTTTTCTAGATTTACCAATCAAAAGAATCAAGCCTCCAAACAACAAATACAATATAGAAGATCTAATTCCAATAATTAATTCGCATAAACAAATTCGCTACTTTGCAATATCAAATGTTGAATCTGGAGATGATTTGAAAAAATATGTTGAGATATTACCTGATGGTTTAACAATCATACCAAAAATTGAAAGTATCAAGGCAGTTAATAATTTAGAAAGTATATTTTCAACTTTAAATGATGGCGAAAAAATCTTTATGCTAGATCATGATGATCTTTTTTCCAATATAATCAAAAACAATGAATCAGAATCGAATTTTAAAGATTATATCAAAACGTTAAATGAGTTTTGTGAAAAAAAGGGAGTTAAATTACTTAGAACCGTTGGGGTAGTATTTAATGACGATGAAAAACGTGTTTCACAATACGTAAAGTAGATTCTTTAATGATGCTAAAAAAAATTTATTGGAATTATTTCAAACGAAATATTTCTGGGATAACGGCCTCTCTTAGAGTTCTTCCTAATTTTATCATAATTGGTTCAATGAAATCAGGTACGACATCATTATACTATAACATTTGTCAGCACCCATGTGTATTAAAGGCAGCATATGATGAGATTGGGTTTTTTGATAGTAATTATCATCTTGGATTAAACTGGTATAGATCAATGTTTCCAACAAAAAAGAAAATGAGAGAAGTTGAAATTAAGGAAGGGGTTTCAATAACTGGGGAAGACACACCGTTTTACTTTTGGAATCCGTTATCAGCAAAAAGAATTCTAGAATTACTTCCAAATATAAAATTAATTTTAATTTTACGTAATCCAATTGACAGAGCGTATTCAGAATATCAGGACCTAGCAATTACAGATACAAATTTTCCATCTTTTGAAGAAATGATAGAGGAAGAAATAGAAACAAGAACATATGATGAATTAATTATAACAGAAGAAAATTTTGAAACTTTTAATCAAAAAAAATCTTATCTCCTCAAAGGAATTTATGTGGATCAATTAAAAATTTGGAACAGTTTATTTGCAAAAAAACAAATTTTAACATTATCTAGTGAAGATTTAAAATTAAATCCTCAGAAAACTCTGAAAACAATATTTGAATTTCTTAAGTTATCAAATTATAAAATTGAAACACCACAATATAAAAAACAAAAAAAATATGTAGCAATGAACCCAGAAATTAGGAAAAAATTAATAGAATTCTATAAACCTCATAATGAGAGATTGTTTAAATTTATTGGGAAGAAATTTGATTGGGATAGATAAGAATTGAATAGAAAAAATGCCATGGAATTTATTGCAAAAAATGTATCATCCAACGAGCCAATAATCGCAGCGAATGGTTTCATTAGTAGAGATTTGTTTGATTTGTATGATAAAGCGTCAAATTTCTATATGATCGGTTCAATGGGATTAGCATCTTCAATTGGATTAGGTGTTGCAATAAAAAATCCAAAAAAACGTGTATTTGTTTTTGATGGAGATGGAAATATCTTGATGAATTTAGGTTCACTAACAACAATTGGCAGTATTAAACCAAGGAATCTAATTCACGTAATTTTTGATAATTCATCTCATGAGTCAACTGGAGGACAACCAACAAATTCAGATAAAATTTCAATAGCCAAAATTGCCCAAGCAGTAAACTATCGAGTATTTTCTGCTTCAAAAAAGATTGAATTGGAAAAAATAATGAAACAAGTTGGCAAAGTATCAGGTCCAATTATGATTGTTATAAAAATTGGAAAAAACCAAAAATCAAGTAAACGTGTTTCAATAGATACTGTATCTTTAAAGAAAAGATTTTCGGAATCAATAAAGAATTAATCATGAAAGCAATATTCATAGCTGCTGGAGAAGGTTCACGTATGGGCAATCTTACAAAAATGATTCCAAAACCATTGATTGACGTAAATGGTATCTCTATACTTGATAGACAAATTTGTTTATTACAAAAATTTGGAATTAATGAGATAATTGTAATCAGAGGTCCACACCCAGAAACCTACAAACTAAATGTTCAATATGTTGATGATGTTGAATTTCAAAAACATGATCAATTAGGAAGTCTCATTGTAGCTAGAAAAAATATTCATGATGACACTTTGATAATATTTGGCGATATACTTTTTGATGAATCAGTTCTGATGAGAGTTTTGGAGAACGAAAATGACATAACTATTGCAGTAGATATGAATTGGGAAAAATATGAATCCAGACATGAAAATCCTATAGAAGAAGCAGATAAAGTTGCAATTTCAGATGGAAGAATTAAAAGAATTTTCAAAGACATGAAGGGAATTGATGAGAGTTCAGAAATTGGTGAATTTATTGGGTTGATGAAATTAACGAAGAAAGGTTCAGATAGTTTTAATCTCGTATATGATAAATTAAAAATATCTGAAAATGAAAAATTTCATGATGCGCCATCATTTGAAAAAGCTAAACTAGTAGATTTTTTGCAAGAAATTATTGAACATGACATAAAAATTGAGCCAACGATAGTTAATGGAAAATGGTGCGAAATAGATACACTTGAAGATTTAGAATTGGCAAAAAAAATATTTCATAATTAATTGTAAATTCTTCTTAAAGATAATATACTATAAAATTTTAGATTTTATGTGAATATTCTAAATGAAATGATTGAGGATAAAAATTTAGTTTGGGATAAATCATTGAATAATCAAATTGAAAAATTTCAAGTGAATTTGGATACAAAATCAATAAATGAATTAATAGAAAATAGAGAAAATCTAACTAACTCATCTATTGACGATTATCCATGTCTAAAAAATGAGATAATGGTTTTAAAAACAAATTATTTAACAAACGGCTATGGTTTTTTAATTATTAATGGAATTTGCTTTAAAGATTTTAAAAAAGAAGAAATGACAGAAGTTTTTAGAATTATTTCCGCAGGATTTGGAAAATTAATAATTCAAAATATCAAAAAAGAGAAGTTAGTAGTAATTACTAATGAAGGAAAATCTATGAAGACTGGGGGAAGATATCATCAGACAAACGAAGGCGGTTCTTATCATACAGATAGTCCACAATGGGAAAAAGTACCAGATTTTGTAGGTCTTTTTTGTCTAAATCCAGCGAAAAAAGGTGGCACTAGCAAATATGTTAGTGCATACACTTTACACAATGAAATTTTAAAATCTAATGTAAAAATTTTACAAGATTTGTACACTAATTTTCATTTTGACAAAAGAGGGGAATTTGATGAAGGTGAATCTCCAACAACATTTAAACCAATTTTTGAATTCATGAATAACAAACTGAAGTTTAGATATCTTAGAAATTATATTGATGCAGGCCAGAAGCTAATGAACTTACCGTTGTCTACTGAACAAAATTTTATTTTGGATAAAATTGATGAAATAATTCATGATGATAATTTTTCCGTTAGTTATGATTTAAAACAATTTGATATGACATTTTTCAATAATCATAGGACAATACATGGTAGGACAGGTTTTGAAGATTATGAAGAAACAGAAATGAGAAGATTGATGATAAGATCTTGGATCAGAGATCAATAAAATGATGTATGAGTTAATCAAAGTTTGTGAATGATTATTTGTTAAAATCTTGTATTTTTAAAAATTCATTAAACAATTCTTTTTCTATTGGAAGATTTTGTTCAATTAGATTTGTTTTCTCATCAGGATCCTCAATTAAATTATAAAGTTCTTTTGTATCATTATATTCGTTAATAATTAATTTCCATTGTGAAGTTCTAATAGATTTTGTATTAGGCAGTTTTGGAGGTTTATTGCTTTTTAGAGGATTACCGGTTTCAGTAAATGCAATTTGTTCTTCAACTGATTCTCCTTTTATTAATGGAAGCAATGATTGCCCGTCAATAGTTTCATAGGAAGTATCAATTGGGATATTTAAGAAATCCAGGATAGTTGGAAGAAAATCAACATGACGGATTTGTTGTTTTATTTCCAATTTTGGTAATTCGTTTGCAAGTAGATATGCGAATGTACGAATGGTATAATCATAACAAAATGCACCGTACGCTTTTTCTCCAAATTTTTCTCCTATACTTACACCATGATCAGCTGAAATTAGTATAATTGAATTATCAAGAAGTTGAAGTTTTTTAATTTCATCTAACATATTTTGAAGGTAATATTCAGCATCATCAAAAAGTCTATGATATCTATCTTTTGCAACTTGTGGATTATCAAAAAATTCTTTACTAAAATTATCATATACCTTTAGAACCTCTTCCATGATTCCAGTATGTATTGGACTATAATGAAGATAAAGGAAAAAATTTTCTCCATTATTCTGTATTTTTTTCATATCATTAAGTAATCTTGAGTGACGGCTAAGCAAATCTGTATTCTTTTCATCATAAACAGCGAAATTATCAAATCCAATTTTTGGTAAAATTAATTCAGAATGACAATCAGAATAAGTCTTGTAATCATTTTCTTGTAAATAACTAGATAGTGTTTTGAATTTATTTTTTTTAAATTCATAAATATTCCAATAACTATTTGCTCCATTTCTATTTCCAAATGTTCCACTGATAAAAGCATGCATTGCACTAGTTGTATATGGTGCATAAGTTATTGTTTGTGAGAAAAAAACTGAATCCAGAGATTGAAAGAAATTTGATTTTTTTGCCCAATCTAAACGTCCTCCATCAATTAAAATTACAATAACATTTTTTTTCAAAATACAAAAAATAGTGATTTTTATTATCTTTAAACGGTTCTATGAATAAATTATTAATTTATTTGAAAGTTACTACTAAGATTAATAATAAATTAAAATATCCTTGTCGATTACCAAGTGCAAATGAAACCAAATATTCTATTTATTGTGATAGATTCTTTAAGAGCAGATAAATGCCATGGTGAAAAGAAAACTTCTGTAACACCAAATATCGATTCATTAATTGAAAATGGGACATACTTTAGTCAAAATATTACAGCTGCACCCTCAACTATACCATCAATATCAAGCATTTTTACTAGCCTATATCCATTTGAATGTGTTATTCAAGAAGGAAATTTTTTTATAATAAATCCAGAAATTAAAAACTATATAAAAAATCTTGAAAGAAATGAATATTCATGTTATGCAACTATACCAATTTTAATGTCATATTTAGGATTTGATAAAATTTTTAAAAATAAATTGGAAACTTTTGAAAGAACTTCTACACTATACAATGGCCTAGGTAACAAAATTATGAACCGTATTGAATCATTTTCAAAGGATGAACCGTGGTTTTACTACATTCATCTTTATGATTTAATGTGGATTTCAGATCCTGCAAATTTTAATCCCAATGATGGTCCTGATGAAATAAGAGATTTAAAATATGGAGAAAATCAATATGAAAGAATTTTTTCGGTTATGGACATTTGGTTAGGTAAAATTTTTAAAAAATTAGATATGAAAAATA
>MDTB01006376.1_pt1 | contig 10160 bp, 11 predicted proteins | sample 811161 | NCBI WGS metagenome assembly MDTB01 (sample SAMN05326650, study PRJNA326480) | marine metagenome | isolation source: seawater | place: Mediterranean Sea | collected 2009
CTTTAAAGATATTTCAAAACCAATTGAAGAAGTTGTAAATGAATCTGGTGACTTAATTATTACTTCTTATCAAAACGTACCTTCAGCTGAAGTGACTGGCTTTGAAATTGAGTATGAAAGAATTTATGAAGATCTACTCCCTGATTCAAAATGGGGTAGCACAAAGGAATTTATTTTTAAAATGAATTTTACTGCTACTGATTCTGAAGTAATTTACAGTGATACGGATACTTATATAAATACACAAGGAAGTGAAATTAACGCTGCTAGCTTGTTTGCAAATGGAAGAGATACAAGACTTCAAGGTCAATCTGAAGAAATTGCGAACCTTCAATTTGGATGGGACGATTTACAAAATGGCACTCAAGGAACACTTATAGTTAATTATGTAAGCGATAGGGTTAGAGCAAGGGGTATTGATGTTCTTCCAGATATATATGAGGAGCCACCACTTTTGGTTGATTTTGTTTATTCTAAAACACTATCGTATGGCAGTAATGACTCTGATCTAAAGATATCACTTGAGTTAAGAAATATTCTTGATGAAGAATATTATGCTGCTATGGCTGATACTGTAATATATGATCAATACAACCTTGGCACTTCAGTATCTTTGGGATTTAAATTTAGTTTTTAATTTATTTTTATTTTCAAAATGAGCTACACTAAGTAGCTCATTTTTGAATTATGAACTTTATTAAAATAAAAAAAATTTTCTTGTTAATATTATCAGTACCTGTATTTACTTTAATAGTGTATTTATTAATTTCAATTACCAACAGACCTGATATTAAAAATATAAGCATTCCAGATATGACTGATTTAACCTTTAATTTAGATAAAAATTTTATAGAAGATCAACCAAAAAATCCTGAAAATATCCAAGCTTTTGATTATAAGTTGATTGGTTATAGATATGGTGAGAGCGACTCATCTGTTGTTGTTAAAAAGGGTAATAAAGAATTTGTCGTTGCTAAAGGTGAAAAATTACAGGGCATATACGAATTAGTAGAGGTTAGTAAAGATGAAGTTATATTTCGTAACAACGAAAAGTTATATAAAATTAAGAATATTGTAGGTAAATAATATATGAACATATCAATGAAAAAATTTTTTATTTTATTCTTCTTAATTTCTTTTAATAATCTTAGTGCTCAAGATACCTTTATATTAAATTATGAAGATGTTGATATAAAAAAAGTAACTCAGGACATTGCTCAGTTTTCCAAAAAAACAATCATTTTAGATCCAAGAGTAAAAGGAAAGGTAACAATATATTCAAATGCTAATTTAGATAGAGATCAAGTATGGAATGTATATTTAAGAACAATACAGGTAAATGGATTCAGTACTATTTCTGAAGATGGTTTCCTTCGAGTTATTCCTGAAAACGAGGCTACCAGAGATAAAACCTTAGATTATTCATCTGGTGATTTTGAGACAGTAGTAATTCCATTAAATAATAGGTCTACAGGAGAAATTTTGCCAATGATTAAGCCTATCACAGGAAGGCAAGCTCATTTGTCTAGCATCCCCTCAGTAAACTCTATTCTTCTCGTAGATCGCTCTAGTAATGTTCAGAGAATTAAAAATTTACTAAGAGACTTAGATAAAAATAATGTTGCCAAGATTACAACTATTAAGCTCGACAATCTTTCTTCAATAGAGGCTGTAAGGATATTAGATAAACTTAAATCACAGAATAATCCAACAATTAATAATTTTGTTGCAATACCATTTACTCCATCAAATTCAGTAATTTTATCCTCAAACGAAATTGTTGCTAAAAACATAAAGTCTACACTTAATAGTCTTGATAAAGATATTACAAATAACGACACTACAGATGTTATTTATTTAAAATATGCTAAAGCACAGGATGTTGCATCTATTCTTAGCTCAATAGCAAGCACATTTGTGAGTGAAACAGAAGGATCAAAGACTGTCATAACACATCACGAGAAAACAAACTCTCTAATTATTTCTTCTGCTGAAGAAAATCTAAATTCTATAAAAAATATTATCGCAAAACTTGATATTAGAAGGGCTCAAGTTTTAGTGGAGGCTATTGTTGTTGATTTGTCTGAAAAAGCAGCCAAATCACTTGGAGTAGAAACTATTTATACTGGTGGCGATGATGAAAGTATACCCATTGGAGTAACGAGATTTTCTGGTACAGGTCCTGATCTTCTTAGTATAGCTGGAGCATCAGATGATAATACAAATGTCACACTTACAACAACAGCAGTTTCTTCATTGTTAAATACTCAAGGTTTAGTGGCTGGATTTGGTGACATGACATCCGGAGAAAATAATTTTGTTGGAATAATAAATGCAATAGCTTCTGATACAGATTCAAACATATTATCAACACCATCAATATTAGCAATGGATAATGAGCCAGCGAGATTATTTATTGGCCAAGAAATACCAATTACCACTGGAGAAAGTCTTGGTACAAATAATTCAAATCCATTTAGAACAACTTCTCGTCAAGAAGTTGGTATTGAATTAGAAATAACTCCTCAGATAGATGAAGGTACCTCTGTAATATTAAATATTAAACAAGGTGTATCTGGCATTGCAGGTGTAGCACAAAGCGGAACTGATTTAATAACTAATAAGAGAGAAATTGAAACCACAGTTTTGGTAGATAATAATCAAATAATTGTATTAGGTGGTTTGATCGACGAAGATGTCCAAGAAGTTGTCTCTAAAGTGCCCATACTTGGATCAATACCATTATTAGGAAAACTATTTCAGTCTTCATCAACGACCACTAGTAAGAAGAACTTAATGGTATTTTTAAAACCAACAATTTTAATAGATTCAAGTACAGCACAAGCAGTATCTTTAGAGAAGTATAATTTTATAAAGGCTCAACAAGAGCTAGACGAAAAAAAAGAAGTAATAGATCTTACTGAAAAGAATGAATAAGTATGTCTGAAACTGAGGCTGAAAACTATAAGACAGATATCCTGCCTTATGATTTTGTAAAAGAAAATGAAGTAATAGTCTCTGAAACAGAACATGGTTATTTAGCTTTATCACCATACAAATTAACAATAACCCTTTATCACGAAATTCGAAGATTTTTAAAGTCAGATTTTAAGTATGAAATATGTAGCTCTGAATACTTTAATGAAATATTAACTAACTCATTTTCATCAACAAATCACAATAATGACATAACTGATGAATTATCTGATGAATTTGATCTTCAAGATTTTGCTGGAAGTATTACCGCTACTGAAGATTTGTTGAGTGGCAATAATGATGCTCCAATAATCAAATTAATAAATGGAATTATTAGTCAAGCAATTAAAAGTAGGGCGTCTGATATTCACTTTGAACCATATGAAAATCATATAAAGATTCGTTTTAGAGTAGATGGTATTTTAAAAGAGATTCTAAGACAGGATAGTAAGATAGCATCATTTTTAATATCACGTATAAAAATTATTTCAGGTCTTGATATTTCAGAAAGAAGACTACCTCAAGATGGAAGAGTTTCATTATCTCTTGGAGATAAAAGTGTAGATGTAAGGGTTTCAACACTACCTTCTTCGCATGGTGAAAGAATTGTTTTAAGAATTTTAGACAAACAGTCTGCACAAATTAATATTGATGATTTAGGATTACCTACAAAAATTTTATCAAATTATAAATCTTCATTGAAAGATCCTGAAGGAATTATTTTGTTCACTGGCCCTACAGGCTCTGGTAAAACAACAACCTTATATGCAGGTTTAAGGTATTTAAGTGATTCATCCCAGAATATTCTTACAGTTGAAGATCCAATTGAATATACTCTAGATGGCATTGGACAGACTCAAGTAAACACAAAAACTGGATATACTTTTGCAAAAGGTCTAAGAGCAATCCTCAGACAAGATCCAGATGTAGTAATGGTTGGGGAGATGAGAGATATTGAAACAGCTCAAATAGGCATTCAATCAAGTCTAACCGGACATTTAGTACTATCAACAGTTCATACAAATAGCGCAGTTGCAGCTATCACCAGATTGCGAGATATGGGAATTGAATCATTTTTATTGGCATCAAGTTTAAAAACAATTATCTCTCAAAGATTGGTAAGAAGACTATGCTCGCATTGTAAAAATAAAAAAAAGATTTCGCCTGAATCAGCAGAGTTATTTAAATTAAATAAATCTCAAGATGTATATTATCCGGTAGGGTGTGATCATTGTAATGGAACAGGATATCAGGGCAGAATTGCAATTGCAGAATGCATACAGGTAGATAAAAAACTAAAAGATCTTATTCACAATGACGCATCAGAAAATGAAATATCTGATTATGTCTTTAAAGACAATCATTCCATTGATAAGGCATCAGTAAGGCTAATTTTAGATGGTGTTACATCTTGTGAAGAAATAATTAGAGTCAATAACATTAAAGAAGATGCCGGCATTTAGTTATATAGCTATAAATGAGCTAGGTGTAAAAAAGAAAGGCATTCTTAGCGCTGACTCTGAAAGAGAAGCTCGAAAAATGATTAAAGAAATTCATTTAACACCTCTAAAAGTATCTGAATCAAAAAATACTGGAAAAAAATTAAAAGTTAAAAATAAAGACATTGTTGTAATGACTAGACAACTATCTATTCTTTTAGATGCAAATACCCCGATTGTTGATGCCTTAGAAATAACAGCAAGCCAATTAAAAAATAAAAATCTTATATATGTAATTTTTAATCTCAAAGAAGATATTGTTCAAGGTAAAAGACTTGGCAATTCAATGAAGAAATTTCCAGAAGTATTTTCTAGTACATACATCTCTATGGTGTCTGCAGGAGATTCATCAGGAAATCTAGATGTAGTTTTTTCTAAATTAGCAGACTATCTTGAAGAAACAGCATCGATCAGGCAAAAGGTTACATCGGCTATGACATATCCTTTAATTTTAATAGGGTTTTCTATTATTGTAATAGTCTCTTTACTTACTTTTGTTCTACCACAAGTAATAAATCAATTTGTAAAAGCTGGAGCAGATTTGCCATTTATAACAAAGTTACTTTTAGGCATTTCTAATAATATAGTTCTAATTATTTCAATATGTTTATTGGTCTGGATTGCAATTTATTATTTGTATAAAAATTATATAAAAAATAAAAATAATAAAATAAAAGCACATAAGAAAATGCTAAAAATCCCTTTCGTTGGAAATTTTTTATTAAACTCTGAGCTTGAAAGATTTGCTAGCACCATGGAACTCCTTCTTGCATCAGGCTCTAATCTTGATATAGCTTTAGATGAGTCAACTAAAGTTTTTAATAATAAATATTTAGGAAATATTATTACTAATTCTAATAACGATGTAAGAGAGGGCAAGGATTTTATTAATACACTAAAGAAATATAATATATTCCCAGATATTTTTATCCAATTAGTTTCAAGTGGTTATAGGTCTGGAAATTTGATTACAATGTTTAATAAAGTTTCACACTTTATGAAATCTGAAATCGAAAAGAAAAGGTCCATATTTTTGTCATTACTTGAACCGGCTGTAATAATTATTATGGGTGGTTTTGTATTACTCATTGTTCTAGCTATACTAATACCAATTATGCAAATGAATACATTAGCTATATGAGAAAAAATACAACAAAAGGATTCACCCTTGTAGAGCTTATGGCAGTTCTTGTTATTTTAGGAATTTTGGCAACTGTAGTCATAGTTAATGTGAGCCCTGTTTTCCAAAGAGCTAATTTTGAAAAAATTAGAGCAGATATGGCTAACATAAATAAAGCATTAGAAATTTATAGATTTAATGAATTATCTTATCCTACAACATCTCAAGGTCTAGATGCCTTGGTTAAACCACATTCTGAATTAAAGAATCCACTCTTGTATCCTGAGGGAGGCTATATTTCTTCAATACCTGAAGATCCATGGGGGAGACAGTATATATATGAACATCCTTCAAGAAGATCATTAAAATATGACCTTTATACCCTCGGCGCGGATGGTATTGAGGGAGGTACAGGCGAGGATGCTGATGTTGGAAACTGGATGCAATAGTAACAAATATCAAAAAGGCTATACCTTAATAGAAATAATTGTCGTATTAATTATTATAGGCATTTCAACCACTTTTATTACATTAAACTTTAGCACACTTAAATCTGTAGATTCTAAAATTAATTCATTTGAAAAATCAGTAAATTTCTTAACAGAAGAAAGTATTGTTACTGGGAATATAATTGGCTGGCATCTAAACTCAAACAAACAATTTGCAAACTATATATTCGATAACGAAAACAAAGAAATAGATTATGATTTCGATAATTCATTCTTAAATGAAATAACGTCTTTAAGGATGACATTTAGATTTGAAGATGGAACTATAACTAGAATCGATGAAATGCAAAGAGATTCTCCTTTAATGATTTTTTATCCTTCAGGTGAAAATTCAGGAGGAGAAATAGACATTTATCATAATGACTATATTCAAAGAATAGTTATAAAAAATAATGGAAAAGTAATCAATGAAGTTATCAGATATTAAGAAAGGATTTAGTTTGATAGAGGTAGTGGTTTCACTATTTATATTGAGTGTATCTGTAATTACAATTTATAATTTAATTATATCAACATCTGTATCAAGTTATGAACTAGAACAAAGATATTTAGCTAAAGAGGTTGCAAATAATCGCATCTCTTTGATACATACACTAGAAAAATCATTAAAGCCAACAGAGAGAAGTGGTGAAATGGTAATGGGAGGCCAAAAATGGCAGTGGAATGAGACTATTAATAATGGGGCTAGTGATGACTTTTTTGAATATGAAATTTTTGTAAGGCTTGAAAATGAAAAAACATATATCTACTCAATAAAAGGTCTTTATAAAAAATGAGTAAAGGTTTTACGTTAATAGAGGTATTAGTCTCATTAGTTATTCTTTCAATGATAACTATTATTACATCAAACATTCTTCAATCTTCTTTAGAGACAGAACGCACTTCATCTGAGAGATTACAATCAGCTAGTGCATTAAATTTTTCATCTATAATTTTAAGAAGGGATTTAAGACAAATAATAAATGTGCCATTACGAGATTATTATGGGAACACTATTAAAGGTACATTCTCAGGAAGTAATATTGATAAAAGAATCTTATTTAATTCTAAAATAAAATCTATCTCTAATGAAATATCACCGATTAAAAGAATTGAATATGTGCTAGATGATAATAAGCTTATTCGAAATCAATTTTTTTCATCCAACCCTTACAACAGTGATGAAAGTATAAAATCAAATTTTATAGAGGAAATATCTGATTTAGATATTAAATTCATGCATGAAAGAAGTTGGTATGACAGATGGCCAGTTAGCCCAGTTACGGAAAGACAAATACCAACTTTAATAAAGCTTGAATTCAAAAAGAGTGGCAAAGAGTATATATGGATTATTGAACCAAATATTGATTATGTATTCAAAAGATAAAGGCGTTGTTTTAATATCAATTTTATTAATAGTTTTATTGTTGTCTTCAGTTGCTGTTTTATTTGGCAATAAATATCTTTTATCTCTTAAAAGAGCTCAATATATTGAATTTCAAACGTTATCATTAAATATCTTCCGTAACATTGAATTTTTAGCGCAAGACAAGATTGAAAAAGAGTTGAGGTTTAATTCAAAAAAGCTAACAAAAGATAATCCAATTATTAATGAGCCAATAGTATTTAACATAAATGGAGCTGAAATTATTGGAAAGATTTCAGATTATGGAAATTGTTTCAATATTAATTCAATTGTTAGCCTAAATGATGATGACTATATTGAAAATAAAAAAACATCAGCTGCATTTAAAAAAATTTTATCTTTTAATGAAATAGACAATAACATTATTGAAGAGGTAATTGATCAAATTATTGATTGGATTGATAAAGATGCAAACCCTAGAGCTTATGGACTTGAGGATTATTACTATTCAGGTCCATTACATAGTCCAAGAGAATATACAGGCATGAGATTAATGGTTTCAATTGAAGAATTAAAGAGCATACCCGCTGTAAAACAAATAGATTGGAATATTTTTAAAAATCATTTTTGTGCAATACCAAAACTAAATGACTTATCTTTAAATATTAATACATTAGATTTAGAAGATGCATATTTATTAAGTTCTATTTTTTCAAACTTAACCATAAAGGATGCTGAGTATATTTTAGATAATATTCCTAAATCAGGCTTTGATGATTTAAATAATTTTGTAAGCAGTTTTCCTGACTTAGATTTAAAAGATGTTCACGGTAATATTATATTTAAATCAAATATTTTTGAGCTTAACTCAGAAATTAACTTTAACGAATTTGTATCTTCTTCGAAAAGTATAATAATTTATGAAGACAATAATAATGGTTTTATTATTTCAAGAATCTATAATGGAATATAATGAATACTTTTTTAGCATATCCAGATAATTTAGATTTTAATTATGGAAAATATCATAAAAACTCTGATAATTATAAAAAATCAAATAATTATAATGATTTAGATGACTTTTTATCACTTACATACAAGGATAAATTAATTTACCTCATACCCTCATCGATTGTAGGAAGCTACCCTTTTAAAAAAAATAAAAAATTATCAGAACAAAACAATATTGCAAATTTTATGTCAGAGGTTGATGGATTCATTGTTAATGATGTGTCTGAGAATGAATTTTTTATATTTGATAATGTTGGGTTTGTAATTAACAAAGAATTGTATAAAGCACTTAATACTTCTCTTAATAAATTAAAGTGCAAAGTAATCTTAGTACCTGATTATTTTTTAAATAAGAATATTGATATCAATACTATTACTGAATTCAATAATAGTTTTCTGTTTTCATTTGATGATGGGACTGGCTCTTCAACAGATTTTGAATCATTAACACAATATCTAGAAATGGTTGAATCGAAATATATTAATTTTGAACCTAATGTTTTTACCAATATACCAATAAAAGAACTTGGGGGTTATAAAAACAGCAAAGGCGGTTCTATTGAACAATTTTTCTTATCAATGAACGACAATCTGCCAAATCTTTTTAGGTTTGAATTCTCATTTAAAAATATTTTTAATAAGTTTAATTTTTCTAAAGTTGAGCTTTATGTATGTCTTTTGATGTTAACTTCATTAGTTGCTTTACCGTATATCCTTATTGCTCAAAACAATAAGCAGATTGATATTTATGAAACTGAAATATTTAATATTTTTAAAATGATTGATAAAAATACAAATAGAATTGTCACCCCAAAGATTCAAATTGACCAATTAATTGAACAAATACCCGGATCATCAAAGTTACAACCTTCAAAAAATAAATCAAAATTTCAAAATTATGGCTTTTTAATTTCCTTGGGTGAGAAGTATATAGAATCTGTTGAAATTGATATTAAATTAAATCATGCAACTTTAAATTTATTAGAATTACCTCAAATGCAATATGAAGTAGTTAAGAATACTGTTGATAGATTTAATGTAAACATCATCGATGAGAATACAATTAATGAAAATAGTAAAATTTCAGGTGAAATTAAAATTGAGTTAAAAGATGAATAATTTGTTAAATAGTCTTAATAAAAGAGAAAAAAATTTAATCTTTATTGCATTATTTTTGATTGGTATCGGTGTATTGTCTTATTTTATAAATAATATTACTACGAATTTGAATTTCTCATCAAAACAATTAGATAAAGCTAAATCTGATTATGAATATGTTGTTTCAAAGGCAGAATTACTTGGCAATAATGCATTAAGCCAATCATCAAATATTGAAGAGATAGAGTTGTTCATAAGGAACCTTCTGCAAGACTCCATTTCCGATCTTATAATTGTTGAAGAAGAGAATTCTCTTATGGTTTCCTTTAAAACAAATAATTTAAAAGAATCAATTTCAATTTCAGATGAAATAGCTTTTAGATTGAGTAGGGAGCTAAGCAATATATATTATTCTAAGAATGCAAAAGATTTTACAACGAAACTAGTTTTTAATTAGTTTTGAAGAAATATCTATAAATTAAGAAAGCAAAAATGCCTCCAATTATTTGTGCAATACAAAAATAAAGTACGTTTTCTGGATTTATACCAGCAAAGCTATTTGAAAACATTCTTCCAATCGTTCCTGCAGGATTTGCAAAAGA
>MDTB01119292.1_pt1 | contig 10160 bp, 12 predicted proteins | sample 811161 | NCBI WGS metagenome assembly MDTB01 (sample SAMN05326650, study PRJNA326480) | marine metagenome | isolation source: seawater | place: Mediterranean Sea | collected 2009
AAACGAGCGACAAGGAAAAATTAGATAGGTTTATCAGGTGTAATGCGACAAGGACTACCTCGTTGGCAACGAGACGCTCTACCACTGAGCTATGCCCGCCTAAGAAACATTATAATTAGAGGATTTTTGTAATGCAAGCTATATAAGACTTATTGTTTGTTTAACTAGGCGTAAATTGTCACTACATATTTCTATTTTTTTTTATATAATCTAAATATGATAAAAAATTTTCCAAAGCTTATTCCTGTATTTCCACTCAGTGGAGTGATTTATTTTCCAAAAACCAATCTTCCTCTTAACGTTTTTGAGCAAAGATACCTTGATCTTGTAAATGATGTAATGATGAATAATAAATTAATGGGTATGGTACAAGCTAAAAGAAATGGGAATGAAGTTTATAAAGTAGGTTGTCTTGGTAAAATTAGCGATTATAAAAAAGCTGATGACGGACGTATCCTTATAAATTTAACAGGGGTCTCAAGATTCGAAATCAAAAAAGAAATAAGTAATAAAAAAAAATATCGTGAATTTGAAGTTGATTACACACGATTTAGTGGAGATGTAGTTAATCTGAATCAAGAAGTTTTAGAAAAAGATGAGTTGGAAATATTCAGAAATAAAATTAAAAATTTCTTTAATAATAATGGCTTAAATTTAAACTGGGGAGAGTTTGAAAAACTCGGGATAGAACAACAGATTCATACTCTTGCTATGATTGCACCAATTTCTAACGAGGAAAAGCAAAAGCTTATTGAAACAGAGAATTTAAAAGAAACTTTTAAAACTTTAGTGAATATAAGCGATTTTTACAAATACGAGGAAAGTAATAATAAAACCTTGCAATAAAGATTAAATCCTTGGTGCTTAATTTGATTTATTCATCGAGTTAAAAAAATCTGAATTATTTTTAGTATCCTTAATTTTTGAAATTAAGAATTCTATTCCATCCATTGTTCCCATTGGGCTTATAATTCTTCTTAATACATTCATCTTTGTTAAATCGTCTTTAGCAAATAATAGTTCTTCTCTTCTGGTTCCTGACCTTGTTATATCTAAAGCTGGATAAATTCTTTTATCTGCAACTTTTCTATCTAAAATTAGTTCGGAGTTTCCTGTGCCTTTAAATTCTTCAAAGATAACTTCATCCATTCGGCTTCCTGTATCTACAAGTGCTGTTGATATTATTGTTAAGGATCCACCTTCCTCAACATTTCTTGCTGCACCAAAAAATCTTTTTGGTCTTTGCAGGGCGTTAGCATCTACACCACCAGTTAAGACTTTACCTGAGCTGGGAACTACTGCGTTATAGGCTCTTCCTAATCTAGTTATCGAGTCTAACAAAATTACAACATCTTTTTTATGCTCTACTAGTCGTTTTGCCTTTTCAATAACCATTTCTGCTACCGCAACATGCCTTGAAGCAGGTTCATCAAATGTAGATGAAACAACCTCTCCCTTTACTGATCTTTGCATGTCTGTAACCTCCTCGGGTCTTTCATCAATCAAGAGTACCATTAAATATATTTCAGGATGATTTGCTGTGATAGATTGGGCTATATTTTGTAAAATTATTGTTTTACCCGCTCTTGGTGGTGAAACGATAAGAGATCTTTGGCCTTTTCCAATTGGACTGACCAGATCGATAAGTCTAGAAGTATTGTCTGGTTTTTTTTCAATCTTGTTAGTTTCAACTTCTAACTTAATTCTCTTATTGGGGTAAAGAGGTGTAAGATTGTCAAATGCAATTTTATTTCTACCTTTTTCTGTCTCATCAAAATTAATTTTATTTACTTTTAAGAGTGCAAAATATCTCTCAGCATCTTTTGGAGCTCTTATCTCCCCTTCCACGGAATCTCCGGTTCTTAATCCAAATCTTCTTATTTGACTTGGGCTAACATAAATATCGTCTGGACCAGGCAAATAATTCGATTCTATCGCTCTTAAAAAGCCAAAACCATCCTGCAAAACCTCTAAAACACCAGAAGCACTTATTTGCTCATTTTTTTCCGCAAGTTTCTTAAGGATAGCAAAAAGTATTTCTTGCTTTCTTAGGGTGCTAGGATTTTCGATGCCAAGCTTTTCAGCTTCTTTAATTAAATCGCCTGGATTTTTTTGCTTCAACTCTTGTAAATTCATGATTTTTGTAAAGGAAAGATAATATAAATATAGATATTTTTTTAAATATTGCAAGCCTTATATGGGCTTAAAAATAACAATAAAAATAATAATTATTAGCAGTGTGGTTGGAACTTCATTCATATACCTATAAAACCTACCGCTGTGAGCATTAGTGTCTTTTTTAAAATCAACAAGCCACTTTAATAACAAAAAGTGGTATAGAGTAAGTAAAGTGACAAGAATTAATTTGAGAGCGAGCCAAAAAGTGAACAAGTCATGAGGCTGAAGATATATTAATAATATTCCAAAAATCCAGCTGGCTAACATTGCCGGAGTCATAATATAGAAATATAATTTATGCTCCATTACTTTAAAGACAGATCTGATTTCTTGATTATTATCATTTTCAGCGTGATAAACAAATATTCTGGGGAGGTATAATAATCCAGCCATCCAAGATATAACAGCTATTAGATGTAAAGATTTAAATGTAAGATATGTGTTCATATTCCAATATAATATTTTTTTACAAGCGACTCAAAAAGTTTGATGTGACTTTCACTATCGTTTAGACATGGTATAAGGTCAAAATTTTGGCCCCCCGCATTTAAAAAAGTTTCTTTGCCTTGAATGGAAATCTCCTCTAGTGTTTCCACACAGTCTGACGCAAACCCAGGACATATTACTAAAATATTTTTTACTCCTTCTTTAGGTAGAGACTCGAATGTTTTATCTGTGTAAGGTCTTAACCATTCTTGTGGGCCGAATCTAGATTGAAAAGTAGTTTTGATTGGTATTTTTTTTTCAAAACCTTCTACAATTAATCTTGTTGTTTTTTGACAATAGCATTGATACGGATCTCCTTTATCAAAATATTTTTTCGGTATTCCATGATAAGATGATATTATAAGATCTGGTTTCCATGCAATTTCTGTTACTTTTTTGTTAATGCTTTGAATCAAAGCGTCAATATAAAGTTTTTCTGATTCATAGTGAGGTATAATTTGCAGACTTGGTTGCCACCTTATCTTCATCAGACATCTATAAACCTCATCACAAACTGTAGCGGTTGTGGCTGCAGCATACTGAGGATATAAAGGTAGAATTATCAATTTTTCACACCCCAAATTTTTTAGTCTTGTAATCTTACTTTTAATGCTTGGGTCCCCATAACGCATCGCATAATCTACAATAAGGTTATCAGATCCTATTCTATTGTTAAGTTTGTCTGTTTGAGACATTGTAAAATATCTCAGCGGAGACATATTTTCTTTTTTTAACCAAATCTTTTTATATGCTTCTGCAGTTTTTGAAGGTCTTAAATTCAAGATAAAAACATTAAGAATAATCTGCCACAGTATCGGGTTGACCTCTATTACTCTTCTATCTGACAAGAATTCCTTAAGATATTTTCTAATATCAAGCCAGCTTGTTGAGTTTGGTGTTCCGAGGTTTATAAGGAGTACCCCGGTTTTACCGAAGTTTATTTTTGGGTGTTCTTTATCCATTTTTATTTCTTACTATTCTTATTACTTCTTTTATGGTTTCTGGATCAGTTTCTGGCAAAATACCATGACCAAGATTAAAGATATACGGTGTATTTTTAAATTTTTCTAAATAAATATCAATGGTATTTTTTAAATGATCTAGGTCATTTACTAAAATATTTGGACTCATACCTCCTTGAATACAAATATCCCTCAAATTTAATTTAGCCCACGAAGGTGAGATGTCAGGGTCTATATTAACACCGTTTGGCTTTACAAATTCAACAAAATCTTTATATTTGTTTTTTATTCCTTTAGGAAAAGTAATAACAGGCACTCCTATTTTTTTACAAAAATTTACTATCTTAAGATTAGGCTTAAAACAATAATCAATTAACTTATTTTCCTCTATTAGCCCTGACCAAGAATCAAAAATTTGTATTACATTTGCTCCAGCGTTTACTTGTCTCTCTATATGTAGGCATAGATAATTATTTAAATATTCCATTATCTCACTGAAATCTTTCTGATTTTTTATAGAAATTTGTTCCTTTTTGTTGTTCTTATTTTTTAAACCAAACATATATACTAGCAATGTCCAAGGCGCTCCGATAAAACCAATTAAAGCCTTGTTTTTTTTAAGTTTTTTTTTGGTTTTTTCAATTGCTGTGTATATGGGGCTAAGAGTACTTATGAATCTGTCCTTTTTGGTATTTAATAAATTTTTAGTTTTTAATTTAGATAAAATTGGACCATGATTTTTATCAAAATTTATTTGCTGTCCTAGAGCAAATGGTACTATCAAAATATCAGAGAAAATTATTGCTGCATCGAGGTCGAACTTTTTAATTGGTTGTAAAGTTATTTCGGAGCTTAACTCACTATTAAGGCAAAGCTTTATAAAATTTGGATTTAATTTTCTGATTTTTCTAAATTCTGGAAGATATCTACCAGCTTGTCTCATAAACCAGATCGGTTTACAAGAACTATCTTTTTCAATTAAACATCTTGTTATCTTATCCATTAAATAATAATTATATTTATAAGTTTATTTTTTGTAATAGGGCATGTTAGTATATTAAATAAAGATATATACAAAGTTTTTCACAAGTTGTTAGAAAAAATAAGCCATTTTAAGCTTATAGGTCAACGAATTCATTAGATATCAAAGTAATTAAGATATTGGTATTATAAAAACATCAACAAACACAAATTGTTAAAAATATGTTAATTGTTCTTAATAAGATTTATTAAAAATAAACAATTTATGGAAAACTGCTCTTTTTACAATTTTTATTAACATATTTATGAACGAAAAATACAATGTATATCTTTTATCAGACTCAACAGGTGAGACTTTAGAGAGAATTTTCCTCTCTCTTAAGTCGCAATTTTCTAATTTCGAATACAATAAGAAAGATTTTGTTTTCGTAAGAACCGAACAACAAATAGACAAAATAATTAATGAGTGCTCAAACAATAAAAACTCTATTATCTTATATACAATCGTGGGCATCAAATTAGCCAAATATGTTGCAAGCAAATCTGAAGAAAAAAATATTCCATGTTTCGGAATTTTAGGTAATCTAATTTTAAATTTTTCGAAACTCTTAAATCAAAAAGCCATACATAAACCAAGCGCACAACATGTCCTGGATGAAGATTATTACAAAAGAATAGAGGCTATACAATTTACAATGGCACATGACGACGGTAAAAAAGCCGACGATATAGAAAATTCAGACGTTGTTTTGTTAGGTGTTAGTAGAACAAGCAAAACCCCAACATCGATCTATCTTGCTAATAGAGGATACAAAACAATTAACATTCCGCTAGTAAACAATCATGAAATACCAGATAAATTAAAAAATAAAAATCTTAAAACTTGTGTGGTTGGACTTTATGCTGATCCAGAGAGGTTATCTGACATTAGGAGAAATAGAGTAGCTATTATGAACGACAAACAAATAACAAATTATACTGATATAAATACTATCAAAAAAGAGGTGGAAAATTCTAAAATGTTATTTAAAAAATATAACTGGCCAATAATTGACGTTACTCGAAAATCTGTAGAGGAAACCGCAGCTTCGATATTAAAAATACTAGAAATAAAAAAAAATTCATGAATATTATTCTTGCATCAAAAAGTGGCGTCAGAAAAATGATTTTAGAAAAGAACAATATTAATTTTAAAGTTGTTCCCTCTAACGTTGATGAAGATCAAGCTAAGGAGTCTTTAGAGTCAGCAGGTGCAGATTCTCTTTTAATATCAAAAAATTTAGCTGAATTAAAATCTATTAAAGTAAGCAAATCTTATCCCGAAACACTAGTGCTTGGCGCAGACAGCGTGGTCTCCCTTAATGATAAAATTATCAACAAACCAAAAGATAGAGATGAAGCTTTTAATATTTTAAAGAAATTAAATAACACAGTGCATTATTTGATAAGTTCAGTTTGTATATCTGTAAATGGAGCTATGATTTGGAATTTTTCAGATAAATCAGAGTTAAAAATGAAAAATTTAAATGATAGTCAGATGCAAAACTACCTATCAAAAATACAAACTGATACACTTACAAATTATGGTGTTTATCAAATTGAAGCTAAGGGTTTAGAATTATTCGAATACATTAAGGGAGATAAAAATTCCATAATGGGGCTACCGATAGATCAAATAAAAGAATTTATAAAGAGATACAAAAAATGAAAAAGAAATACGCTATAATAGGCAATCCTATTTCTCACTCACTTTCACCCATATTGCATAATTATTGGTTTAAAAAGTATAATATTGACTGCGAGTATGAAATGATGAAAGTGGACCCTAACAACCTTAAAGATGTAATTGAAGCTATCAAAAGTAATAAAATAAATGGAGTTAATGTCACTTTACCATTTAAACAAAAAATAATTCCTTATCTAAATAAAATTGTAAATTATGCCAAAGAAACAAATTCAGTAAATACTGTCTATTTAGACGATCAAAATAATGTAATTGGTGAAAATACTGATGTTTTTGGATTTCAAGCAGGATATTTAAAAAATATTTCAAATAATAGAAATCTTAACAAATCTGTATTAGTTTTGGGTGCTGGAGGGGTTTCTCCTTCAATAATATTAGCTTTAATAAAATCGAATATTTCAAAAATTTACGTTGCAAATAGAACTTTTGATAAAGCCCTATTTTTAAAAAAAAAATTTCCACAGGTAGAAGTGCTTACATGGGAAGAATATCCCTCAAAAGTAAACAAATTTGATATAATAGTGAACGCCACAAATCTTGGATTGAAAGGAAGCTCTGAATTTGAAATTCTTTTGGATAATGTAAAGGACGAACTAATTTATATTGACACTATTTATAATCCATTACAATCGAAGATGATAAAACATCTCAAATCTAAAAATATAAAAACTTTTAATGGTTTAGACATGTTTATTTATCAAGGTCAAAAATCATTTTATATATGGCATAAGGTAAATCCAGAAGTTGATGAAGAGCTAGTTTCTTTATTGGAGAAAAGGTTGTTATCATGAAAATAGGCTTAACAGGATCTTTATCTTCTGGAAAATCTACAGCATTAAAAATTCTTGCTAAACGAAAATACCCAATTTTTAGCGCTGATAAAGAAGTAAAAAAACTTTATCAGCAAAAATCTTTAATTTTAAAATTAAGCAGAAAACTCAATATTAATATAAAAAGCAAACAACATCTTAAAAAGTTAATTATTAAAAAGAAAATCAAGATTAAATCTTTAGAAAAAATCATTAACCCAAAAGTACGTTCAAATATGAAAAAATTTATCATAAAGAATAGAAACAAAGAAAACTTACTTTTTGAAATACCACTCTTAATTGAAAGTAAGTTGATGAAGTATTTTGATATTCTGATATTTCTTTCAGCGAGAAAAAATATTAGATTAAGGAGATTTCTTAAAACAGGAGGAAATAAAGAACTATTTAGAATACTTGATAATAGACAGATGAAGCCCAACAAAAAAAACACTTTTGTCATCATGTAGTTCAAAATAATAAATCGTTGAAAACTTTAAAAAAAAATATTAATCGTATATTGTTAGATAATGAATGAGATATTTTTAGATACAGAAACAACTGGATTATCCTTTCTAGATAACCATAAAATTGTAGAAATTGCATGCATAGAAACTAAAGATTTAATACCCACAAATAAAATTTTTCATCAGCTAATAAATCCACAAAGAGACGTTCCACCCGAAGCATCGAAAATCCATGGATACTCAAGCGAATTTTTAAAAGACAAAAAAATATTTAAAGATATTGTAGAAGAGTTTTTGATTTTTATAAAAGATAAGAGAATTATAATACATAATGCATCTTTTGATTTGGGATTTCTAAATCATGAATTACGATTGATAAAAAGGGAGGACATTAAGAAAGAAAATATTATTGATAGTTTAGAAATAGCAAGGGCAAAATTTCCTGGAAGCCCAAATTCTTTGGATGCTTTATGTAAAAGATTTAATATTGATCTTTCTAGACGTGTAAAACACAATGCGCTTTTAGATTGTGAGCTTTTAAGAGAAGTCTACATAAATCTATTAGATGTAAAGGAGCCTAAATTAATTTTTTCAAACGATAGTGGAAAAAATAAAGTAGGTAGAAATATTAATGATAATGTATATTCAAAAAAAATCATAAAAATATCAGAAACTGAAAAAAAAACGCATAATATTTTTTTAAAAAAAGAAATGAATAAAAATTTTTATTGAAGTTTTTGTATTTCGTAAAGTTTCTTAAAATCAACTGTTTTTTCAATTTTTATATCTTTAAACCCTGCATTTTCAAATAGCGAAACAAAAATTTTTCTAATGATCGGATAAACAGAAGTGGGGATTTGAATTAATATAATTTTTTCTATTTCTTCTTTGACAACTATTTTTTTTTCAAATTCTACAAGGGTAGAAAAAATTATTTTAGTTTTTATTGTTTCTTCTTGTTTAGAGGTGGGATTTAACGATAATATTATTTCGACTTCTACAATTTTTTCTTTAATTTGGTTGCTCCTTATATCAATATTTATTTTATAGTTAGAAATATATTTATTTAGTAAAAAAAAGTTTTTGCACTCGGTATTTTAAATTCTAAATCTTTTATAAATTTCGCAATAATCTTATAACTCATCTTTTTTTTCTTCTATTATCTCGGCTTCGATAACATCATCTTTTTTTTTAGTTATCTTATTTTTGAATAAAAGTTTAATAATTAACTTTCGGGAAAATGGGATTAATAAAAGAAAACCAAATGTATCTGATATAAAACCTGGTAATATTAAAAAAAAGGCAGCAACAGCAATACTTGCTCCAGAAATTATTTCAAAAATCGGTAGCTTATTTTGGTAAATATTTATAAATCCAGATTTAAGCGTATTCATTCCCTGAATTCTTGCAAAAAAGACACCTACTACCGCCGTAATGAAAATTAACAAGACAGTGTTCAAAGCACCTATAAGACCCCCAATTTTAATCAACAAAAGGATCTCAATTATGGGAAAAACAATAATAAAAAAAAATAATGAGTTCATTTGTCTATTACAAAAATATATTATTAATGTATATTTATCAAACTATGAGTAATAATTTTGGATACATCGATATCATTTTACTGGCTATGATTGCTGGATTTATTATTTTAAGGCTGAGAAATATCCTTGGAAGAAAGACCGGTCATCAAGATAAAGTATTTTCAAATTTTACAGAGAAAAAGTTTGAAAATTTCAGAAAAAATGAAGTAAAACCAAAATCTTATCCTACTGATAAATTAGAAGGCGAAGAAAAAGAAAATTTTCTTAAAGGCGCAGAAATTGCATACGAAACTATTTTAACAAGTTTTGCCAAAGGGGAGAAAGATAAGCTAAAAAAACTTTTAACTCCACAAATGTCAGAAAATTTTGAACAAGCAATTTCTCAAAGACAAAAAGATGGAATAACATCTGAATTAACTTTTATAAGTATGAAAGAAACAAAATTAGAAAAATTTGAAAAAATCAAAAATGAGATATTTGCTACTGTAAAATTAGTTTCAGAGATAATTTCTGTCAAAAGAGACAAGAGCAATAATGTAATAGAAGGCAATCCAGACAAAATAAAAGTAGTAACCGATCACTGGAAATTTTCTAAAAATATATTTAGTAAGAATCCCAATTGGCATTTATCAGATATCATAGGTAAGTGAAAAACAAAAAACCGATTTCAGAAAAAGATTCAAAAGACTGGGAAGATTTTATTAATAATCCCGCACATGTTTATGATAAAGAGGAAAAAAGTAATTTAACTGTAAAAAACAAAAGATACAAATTTGATTTACACGGTTTCTCTCTCGACCAAGCAAATAAAAGAGTTGGTGAAATTATCAATTATTGTATTGAAAATTCTTTTCGAGAAATTTTATTAATTACCGGTAAAGGCAAACACTCAACAACAAACGATGTATACAAATCAAGCGAACTAAGCAAGCTTCGATATTCGATACCGGAATTTATAAAAACACATCATAAACTATCAAAACTTGTTAACA
>MDTB01156004.1_pt1 | contig 10160 bp, 11 predicted proteins | sample 811161 | NCBI WGS metagenome assembly MDTB01 (sample SAMN05326650, study PRJNA326480) | marine metagenome | isolation source: seawater | place: Mediterranean Sea | collected 2009
ATTTTTTGGGGTTCCCTATATGGTTTCAACAAAACGTTTTACGTTTCTTATGAAAAAAATTGCAATTGTATAAAAAAAAAAACAAAAAAAAACAAAATTTTATTTATTGCTAGTCTTTTGTGGGAAAGTGACCCAAATTTATTAGATGAACAAATAAATAGAATTATAAAATTTACAAAAAAAATTATTAAAAAAAACGGTGGCATAAACCAGATAGACTTTAAATTTCACCCTGAGGAAATTTCAAAAAATATAAATTTAATTAAAAAAAGACTTAATGACTCTTCTATGCCTATAAAAATAAAATATATTAATAATATATCACTAATTGAAAAATCTTGTGATTACGCAGTATCGTTTGGGATGATAAGCTCAGCACTTTTTTATTCCTCAAATTCTTGTCAATTGAGTAAAGTATATTGTCTTAAATCGATTTCTAGCCATAAATACCCCGAATATTATTTAAAACTATTTAACGAGGATGTGATCTTTTTTGATGATTTAAGTAATACTGAAGAAGATTTAAGCGGCATATATTCTAAAATGGTTTTTAGTAAATCAATTAAAAAAAAAAATATTCATAAAACAATAGAAAAAATTTTAAGTTAGAAAAAAAGTTTAAATATTTTATATAAATAGTATTTAAGACTTAGTTTTTTATAATATGAGTACTTATAATCAGTATTTTTATTTCCTTTTTGTATTGGAATTAACTTATTGAGATAAATATATGTATTTTTGTAAAGGTGATATTTATTAAAATATTTTTTCAAAATTTTTAATTTATTATTTTTAGAGTTAATTATTAAGCAATAAAAAATCTGACTATTTTTATTAATAAAACTATTCAATATCTTACTATTCATTTTAAAGGGATTTATTGTCATAATTGTTTTAAGTTTTTCTTTTGGTAAATATGAAAAAATATAGGTAGATTGATCTATGCTATCAAAAGAAATTAACTTTGTTTTTCCGAATCTACTTATATTTTTTGATTTATGAAAATAATTTGAAATTTTAAAAAGTCTATTATGAACTTTTTGATTAAAATATTTATAACTGAAGTCTGCAGCCAATATATCAATACCTTTAAAAAAATTACCTATTACCGAAATTATAGAACTTCCTATATATCCATATTCAATATATGAAATTATTTTATTAGAATATATCTCGTCGATTAAAAATTCTCTTATAATAAAATTTGCTTTTTGATCTTCATTTAAATCATCTATAATTTCATTTTTCGTATAATAAATATATTTTTTTATATTGGTAAATTTATTTTTATAAAAATTATTTTTCGATAATTTATGATTTTTCTTTAATATTCTATTATTTAATTTTTCAATAATAAATTGTTTTTTTTTATATTTTTTTTTAATAGGTTTATCTATTTCAATGGGAGGCAACCTTTTAAGGAGATTGTCATTTCTATTTTTTGAGAATATATAAGGATATCTGTAGCTAAAAATTCCGAAATTTGATGAGTCATAAAAATTGAAATATTGTGAATATCTTTGGTAAAACTCTAAATCTGCAGAAATAATTTCTTTTTTATTTTTTAAAATTAAATCTTCTTTAAGTCCACCAAATCTTTGGAGAACTTTTTTAGTACCGAACCAACCACTTTGTCCTCCTCCAATAAAAAATTGATCATTTTTCCACTTTTGATTTACAAAACTTAAATTTTCAAAATATTCATCTACAGTTTTTTCTGATAAATTATGACTAAAAAAGTTTTCATCTAAAAATTTTCTTGGAATATAAAGTATTGAATTTTCTGTTTTGTTCCTTGATAAGTGCTTGTTATTTACATAAGTCTCCATATTTAAAAAAAAAGATTTTGAATAAATCTGGTCTGCGTGAGCAAGAAAACAATACTTAGATTTAGTGTAATTTAAACCAAAGTTTTGTGCTTCTGAGACATTAAATCCATTATTTAAATTTTTTTTAATTATTTTTTTTGGAGCACGAATAATTTTAAAATTTTTTCTGAAGTTTAAAGGAATGAATATATCATCATTTAGACTTTTTGTACCTTGCCAATCTATAAGCAAAATCTCAAAAATATTTTCTAAATTCAATTCATAAATTTTCAGCAATGAGTAGTTAATTGTAAAATTGATTATTGAGGAAAAGTTATGGTAATATTTATCATTTCTTGCCGGTATAACAATTGTAATAAGTTTTTGCATAAAATTATTTTTCAGTATAATTATAACTTAAATGTCTAATTACCTGCTTTATAAACATAAAGACAAATCAAGGCAAATATATAGCCATATTAAAAAATATATTATGCAAAGTTTATATTATTCACAAATTTATGAGAATAAATTCAAATTCATTCTTGAAAATAAACGATTCTCAAAGAGAGTATTAAATTTAAATCATAATGGAGCTTTGCTTCCAAAAAAACAAATTAATGACTCTTTTTTTATGATATTTGATGAATTCAAACCTATTTTAAAAAAATATATTCCAAAAAAATCATTAATCCATTTTCCAATTATAATAAGGTTAAACAATAGTCTCGCAAATATAAAAAACAAATATTCATCCAAACACCCACATCTTGACTCATGGGCTGGACAGCCAATTCAATCAAGAATACTTTCATTTAATGTTTTCTCCACAAGAACTTCTCCTACATTAGAAATCCTGAAATTAAAAAAAAAAAATAAAAATTCCACTTTCAAAACAAAAAAAATATAAAGGAGTAGTCAATATAAAGGATTGTAAGTCTTTGTATAAAAGTAAAACAGGCGACGTTCTGATTACTGGACCTGGAGTTTTGCATAAAACTTCCGAGGGCAAAAGTTTTAGAGTAACTCTCGAGTGCAGATTTGTAAAAGAAAAGCATGTATCCAAAAAAGATGAAAAGAAATTTTTAAATTTTTATTTTTCTAATAAAAAATTTTTTAACATCAGTAAAAAAAATACATTAATTACGACCCCTTTTAATTCAATAGCCAAATCGAGATTTGGTGTAGATTTTAAATTCAAATAATGGAAATTCTCAAAATAAAAGATCTAGCTCAATTAAACAATTATAATAAAAATTATATTATTATAGAAAATGATTCTATTTTAACAGAATATATAGATGATCTATGTAACGTTCTGAAAATAAAATTTAAATTAAAAATTGAATTAGTAACGTATAATAATTTAATTAAGAATTTAATTAAAAAAAATGATAAGATAAATATTATTACAATTAATCCAATTAAATACAATCAATTAATTAAAAACAAATTTAATAATGTTTTTTTATATATAATTTCAGTAGAGGAAAATTTTTCAAATATAAGAAATTTATCTAAATATATTTCATCAAATAATATTAAAGATATAAAAAAATTAATTTTTAAAATCTCATTGTTTAAAAAATTTTTGTTTGAAAGTTATCCAAAAAAAGAAATTTTAGGTTTTTTCAATAAAATACTATCTTTCTTGAACCTGAATTTAAAAAAAAAATATATTTATAAAAATTTATGGATTCCGATTTTAGTAATAAATGATCTAGCATATAAAGGTTTTTATGTAGGTTTGGGAAAATATAACTATTTTTATAAAAAAAACAAAGAATACATTGATAAATATAATTTTATCATATCAAAATTGGCAGATGAACATTCCAAACATATTTTCAAAATATCAAATTTTGGAAAACCTAGATCAGTATGGAAATATTATTTTGAAAATTTGATATCATATCCACACTATACAGAGTTTATGCCACAAAAAAAAAATTCAGTAATTTTAAATTTGGGAGTCGCAAATGGTTTTGAAATCCCTTACTTTTTAAATAAAAATATAATTAAACTAATTAATGTTGATCCAACTGGAGAAAAACTTTTACATCCTTATGTTAAAATTTTTTGTCAACTAAATAAAAAAAAAATTAATTTTAATAAAAAATATTTATATGAGAGCGATAAAATTTATATAAAATCTAACGAAGGAAAAACAACTATTTCTGAATTAATTGATGAATATAATCTAAACCGTTTAGATATGATCAAATCTGATATTGAAGGATTTGAAATTAATTTAGTTAACGAAATTGAACACATAACTGAGAGATTTAGGCCAATCCTTGCACTATCTATTTATCACAGAAATCCAATTAAAGATCAAATTGTGGAGATACCATATAAACTGATTTCAAAACTCAAAGATTATAAATTTTTTATTAGACACTACACGTATAATAAATGGGATACTTTAATTTATTGTTGTCCAATAAAATAAACTTTTTAATCAACTTCTTCTAACCATCTCTCATATTCTAAAAAATATTTTAAAGTTTTTTGTTTAAACAATTTATTGTCAAAATTTTTTATAGTTTCTTTTGATTTTTTTATTAATTCAACAATACACTCAAAATAGTTATTTTTTTTTAACTTAACCGATCTTAGTAAATTTACAAAATTTTCATTGTCTATGTTACATGTACTTTCATCAATTATATCTTTGTGAAGATCATGCAAATTTCTATCTTGCCTAACTACTGGATTTCCAAATGCTATTGTTTCACCTAAGTGAGAAGATATCTTACAAATAATTAAGCTAGTCCATATGTCAGAATTTCTACCAACAGAATATGGTGTAAAATAAATTTTAGTTACATCGTCGTAAGTTGATGTATTCTGATTGTTCCACGTACTCCAAGTGTTTGGATATAAAGCAAAGTGAGGAAGATATTTTTTTTTCACAGATTTTACATTAATTGGCCAATATAATCTCGTAAAAGCATCTATATCTGGATCATTTAAAACTAAACCATTACAAGCTGCTATTTTTATTTTTTTCTTATAAACATAATTTTTTGTTTTTTTAAATCTGTATTTTTGTAAAAAGCCTCTTGGATAAATTTTTAAATTTTTATCTACATTTAAACTTTCATAAGCATTATACCATTTATCTATATTTTTATATAAAGGTAATTTAATTTTTTCTCCAACTATAGAATGTGATCCAAAAAAATCATTTTTTAAGATAAAATTATCATCATCCAATTGTATAGTAATTTTTGATTTTTGTTTCACGGATAAAAAATTTGCAAGCATTTTTCTGCCGCCCCAGTTATATGGTAATATTGAGTTTAATATTTTTTTTTTTCTTAGAATTTTTTTTTGCTGACTTACAGTAAGATAATTAATATCTACTCTATATTTATTAATTAATTTTTTTATATAATCAGGATTATCTTTTGGAGACTTATAATCTCCAATTATAATTATGTTATAATTATCATGCTCGTAATCTTTTGCATTTTTAATTAAATCTTCTAAAAAAATAGGTCTATTAATTGTTGTTATACATATTGTAGTCTGTTTCATATTTATTTAATTATTACAGTTTGAAAATTCTGAATTTTTTTATTTTTCGTTATTACAAGATTTAGATTATCTATATATTTCTTATAACTAATAGCTTTATTTTTTATTTCTCTTTTTACTGTTGGTATTACAAAATTTACAAATCTCAAATACCTAAATTCTCGATGAAGACATTTCAAAAGATTTGCAGTTGCCGCTTTACTTGTAGAATATTCATATATCTTGTACCCACCACCTAAAATTACTTTGGAGCTAATATTTATAATCAATGTTTTTCTTCTTAATTTATCAAGTTTTACACATATTTTTGAATATAACTTAAAGTGTGAAAAAAAATTCAATGAAAAAACTTTTATGAGATCTTTATATTTTACATTTTTAAGTTTATTTCTTTTTGTAATAATAGAAGAAAAATTTATAATTACGTCTGGTTCATATTTAATTAAAAAGTTTGAAATTTTTTTTAAGTCCATATCTCTATTTAAATTAATTTTAAAAAAATTTCTTTTATTTTTATCTGTAAATTGTTTTTTTTTTAAAATTTTTGTAATATTATTTTTATTGTAACTTCCAAAAATAGAAATATTTTTTAACTTGTTATTCATTATAAATTCTCTTGCTAAATTTGAGCTTGCGCCTATAATAAATATCTTTATCATGAAAATATTTATATAGTTTTTCAAATCCAAGTAAAATAAAAAGGTTCTATGATTATTACAAAAACCCCATTTAGAATTTCTTATTTAGGCGGCGGAACCGATTTTCCAGAGTGGTATCTTAATAATTCAGGCAAAGTTATCAGTTCATCAATAAATAAATTTAATTATGTAACGTTAAGAAATTTACAAGACCTATTAAATAATAGATTTAGTATTAGATATTATTTCAATGAAAGATGTAAAAACTCAAAAGATATTAAACATCCAACTGTAAGAAATTTGGTAAATTTGTATAAAATAAAGAGTTTAGAATTAATTTATTATAGTGATCTAGTTGCAAGGAGCGGTATAGGTTCAAGTTCAGCTTTTACTGTTGGATTATTAAAAGCAATAAATGAATTTAAAAAATTAAAAATAAAAAAATATGATCTTGCTATGAAATCTATAGACGTAGAACAAAACTTGAATCAAGAGTTTGTTGGTAGCCAAGATCAATTTGCATGTTCATATGGGGGTTTTAATTCCATAAGTTTTTCAAAAGAAAAAATTAAAGTTTATAATTTAAATAAGTTTAAAAAAAATATTGATTTAATTGATAAAAGTACACTCCTAATATATACTAAAAAAAACAGAAACTCAGCTGTACCATCAAAAAAACTAATTACCAGAATTCAAAATGGAAAAAATGTCTATAATTTAAATAAGATTAAAGAATTTGCAGATACTGGTGAAAAAATTATAAAAAGTAAAAATTTTGATAATAAAATTTTTGGAGAAATTTTAAATGAAAGCTGGGAGTACAAAAAAAGATGCTCTAACAAAATTTCAAATAATACGATCGAATTTATTACTAGTCGAGCAAAACAAAATGGTGCTTACGCATCTAAAGTAATTGGTGCAGGAGGAGGTGGTTTTATGATAATTTATGCAGAGAAAAAATTTCACAATAAAATTAAAAAAAAATTAGGCCAATTTAAGTTTGTAAATTTTAATTTTTCAAAAGAAGGCTCAAAAACTATTTTCAATAGTCATGAGTGATATAGATCTCCATCCTCAACAAATAAAATAATATTTTCTTTTGATTTTAAGTGATACTTATACTGTTTAACAATTTGACTTTTATTTTTTAGTTCAACAATTTTAACCTTTTTTAAAATTTTTTTGAGTCCCTGAGAATGATTTTGTGTATGTTGTGGGCCTGCATCTAAAGGTCTTTTGGATCCAATCATTGTTCTTATAAATATTTTAGATCTAAAATTTTTGTTTGATAGATAGTCAATTTTATCTAAGTGATTAACCAACTGGTTTAATCCTAGAACTAAAAAATCAAATCTCGGAAAACAACTTATTGGAAAAAAACCCTCCAAAGCTAAACCCAATGTTATTCCCATTTGAGTATCTTCAAAAACTGGTAGCTCAAATTTCTTTTTTTCTGCTACATATTTAAGGCTTTCAAAAATAGAACTTCCTGGGTATTTGACAGACTGACCTAAAAAAATTGAATTTTTTTTTTAGATATAATTTTCATGGACTTTTGAACTTCTGATAAGTAAGTTTTCATTAAAATAAAATCCACTTTCCAATACCATGATGAGGATATTTGCGTTTATACTTGTAATAAAGTATGCCATCCAATTTTTTCTGTTTTTTACCCCAGGCCACTTTAGTGTTAGTATTTGTGCTCATATTATTATCTTCAATAACAAATTTAATTGGTAATTTAAAATTTTTTGCATATTTATAACATTCATAAAAGACTCCTGTTTCATATGTCATATCTCCAATAAATACCCACACTTTATTTTTTTTGTTTTTTAATTTTATTCCTAGAGCAGTTCCAAGAGCAATCGGCAGGATTCCCCCAACTATTGATGATGAAAAAAATTTTTTTGGAAGATTATTTAGAGTCATGCTTTTTCCTCTTAGAATTTCATTTTTAACATATTTAGGACTTAGCCCCTTTAATAATGCGTGATAATGATTTCTCCAACTAGAAAATACCCAATCATTTTTTTTTATATTTCTAAATATTTTAATTAATATTTTTTCATTATTACCCGAAAGATGAATTGGGCCCTTTATTTTCTTATTCTCATATAGATCAATAATATTTTTTTCAAAATTTATTAAATAATTTTTATCTATTACAGTCCTATTTTTTTTCATTAATCGTTATTTTTGAAACTATTATATTTTTTATAATTATTATTTCTATTTTTTTTATACCACTCAAGAGTTTTAAATAAGTCTTCTTTTAAATTCTGGGTATTTTTGTATCCTAAATATTTTAATCTGTTGTTATCTAATATTCTTTTTTTGTCACCAGTTGGTACATTTGTGTTCCAAATTATTTTAAATTTATTGTTAAAATATGAATTTATAATTTTAACCATCTGTTTAATTGTATAACCTTTGCCAGAACCTATATTCACAGGTCTTTCTGGATTTTTATACATTATTAAAACCATTGCTCTAGCAACGTCTTCTGAAAAGATAAAATCTCTAATATTAGATCCATCTCCAAATACCTCTACTTTGTTATTTTTTGATTTAAAAAATTTACTAATTAAAGATGGTACGACCATTCCAGTTTTTTCATCAAAATTATCATGTGGACCAAAAACGTTTGCAGGCCTTACAGTAGTACATTTCATTTTAGACTCGATTTTTGCTGCATCAATATTTAATTCTCCAATTCTTTTTGCCCAACCCGCATACCAATCATTATTTGAAGGAAAAGTATTCCATACGTCTTTCTCTCTTAATATTTTTGCAGGTTTATAAACCCCAATAGAGCTAGTGAATAATAATCGTTTCACTTTATTTTTAATTGAAGCATCAATTATATTTGTGTTAAACATAAGCATTGGCGACATAAATCTGTAAGGAAATTTTTTGGCCATAACAGGTGATCCTTTTATTCCAGCTAAATGAAAAACATAATCAATATTTTTTGTAACTCTCAAGCAGTTTTTTAAATTCCTTAAATCTAATTTAAAAAACTTAGTTTTTTTAGGTAAGGATTTATTTTTTTCTAATGATGCTACAGTTACTTTTGCTCCAAACTTATCCAAAATTTTAACAAGAGGCAAACCAATCATGCCAGTACCACCTGTTACTAAAATTTTTTTATTTTTATAAAAATTTTTCATTACTTTTAAACCATTTGAGCGTTAATTTTAAACCATTATCAAGTTTTATTTTTGGTCCCCAATTTATTTCTTTTTTTGCTTTATTGCTCTTTACCAATATATTTACATTTAAATTTCTTGCATTTTTATTGAACTGGATACTTTTGTTAGTTTTAGAAAATATAATTAATTTTTTTAAAATTTCTTTTATCGAATAGGACTTGCCATATGTGCAATTAAAAATATCGTATTGCTTTCTTTGATTCTTGATAGATTTTTCAATAAAATTTATCAAATCATCAATAAATAAAAAATCTCTTTTTTCTTTTCCGCTACCAAATACTTTAATGTATGGATGCTTTAAACTATAAATTTTTTTAATTGTAGAACCAATAAAATGCCCTTTATCAATATCAAATTTATCATTATATCCATAAATATTTGAGTGTCTAATTATAGTAAATTTTGTTTTTGAAATATTTGAATAAAATTTACATATTTTTTCTATATAAAGCTTTGTTTGTGCAACGCCATAATAATTTGGAAAAATTTTATTTTCATTTACATCTTTTTCAGATAGATATTTTCTTGAATTTTTATACATTACCGTACAACTCATAAATAAAAAATGACCAACTTTATTTTCGTAAACAGATCTTAGAATATTTGAATTCATTACAGCGTTATCAGTTACATGAAGATATGGTGCATTAATTATATCTTTTGATCCCGAAGTTGTGGCTGCACATTGTATAACAATATCAATGTTTTTTGTGACTCTCAAGCAGTCTCTAAAATTTTTTAAATTACCTTTAATATATTTTACACTTTTAATTCTTATATCAGGTTTAGTTTTGTTTATAAGAGCAATAACTTTATAATTTTTAATTTTTGTAAAATGATTTAAAACATTTTGACCAATAAAACCTGTAGCCCCGCAAATTAAAATTTTTTTTTTCATTTGAAAATAATTGATTAATGCATTAGTCTTATAAAATCAATAAATCATTATATGACCA
>MDTB01001443.1_pt1 | contig 10159 bp, 10 predicted proteins | sample 811161 | NCBI WGS metagenome assembly MDTB01 (sample SAMN05326650, study PRJNA326480) | marine metagenome | isolation source: seawater | place: Mediterranean Sea | collected 2009
AAATGGACCAATTTTTACTTTTTTAGAAATTTTAGCTTGCTTATCTATTACACTAGAACTGTGAATCATTCTTTTCTATCCACTATAGTGGCTGACCATTCGGCATCGGCCATTCTTTTTCCATCAACTTTGGCTGTACCTTTATATTTCCAAACTCTACCATGCGATCTTATTGCTTCGATTTCTAAGTGAAGTTCACAATCTGGAATAACAGGATTTCTAAATCTAGCTTTATCAACTCCCATCAAATAAACTAATTTGTTATCATACTCCTTTGGATCTATCCCGCACGCTGTAAGCGCTGCCGCCGCTTGACCAAAAGCTTCTACAATAAGTACGCCTGGCATAACTGGCTGACCCGGAAAATGACCTTGCACATAAAATCCATCTTTTTTTACATACATTATAGCTGTGGCTGATTTTAAATGAACAATTTTTGTTAATTTATTTATTAAAAGCATAGGTTCTCTATGCGGTAAAAGTTTTTCAATTGTTTTTCTATCTATTTCTTTAGGACTCATGTTTTTTTTTTAAAAATTCTTTTAGTGGAACTGCAGGATAGCCCATCACTGTTTGATTGTCTCCGACATCTTTTACAACACCGCTACCTCCACCAATTTTTACATTATCTCCAATTTTTAGATGTCCCGACACACCGGCTTGACCACCAATTTGAACATTGTTACCAATTTTAGAACTACCCGCAAATCCTACTTGGCCTGCTATCATACAGTTTGAACCTATTTTGACATTATGAGCAATGTGTACTTGATTATCTAGATAGGTATTATTGCCAATAATTGTGTCATCAACAGATCCACGATCTATAGTGCAGCTCGAGGCAATCTCAACATTATCTTTTATAATTACACTTCCTATATGAGGGAATTTAAAATTTCTCTCCGCAAGAGGAATAAAACCAAAACCTTTTTGTCCGATTTTGCAATTGTCTTGTATAATCACGTTATCTCCAATAATAGAATTTCTTAAAATCACGCCATATCCTATAACACAATTTTTTCCAATTTTAACATCGTGTTCAATAATGGAACTAGACCCTATAGAAGAATTTTTACCAATTTTTACATTCTTACCAATTAAAACATTATTACCAAAATTAACATTGTTAAAAAGCTTGATCTTAGGAGATTTTAAAGAAACATCAGGGTAATCTATATCAGAAAATGGAAAAATTTTTTTAAGTACTTTGGCTAATTCAAATAAAACATTTTTTACAATTATTTTATCTGTTGTTTTTGGTAAAAATTTTGAAATTTTTTCAGTAGTTATACAAGCCGAAGCTTTAGTATTAATTGCAATTTCTTTATATTTTACAGACTCAAAAAATGAAACTTCATCTTTACCAGCTTTATGAAGCGGTTTGACACCTAAAATTGTAAAATTTCTTTTAGTTTTTAATTTTGGAAATAGTGATTTTATTTTGATATTTTTTTTTTCAAAAAAAATATTTTTAGTCATTAATTTAATTCAAATTAATTGATTTAAGCTTTTTATTCAAAATTTTGATTATTTCGTCCGTTAAATCTAAGTTTTCATCTGCAAGCAATATACTTTTTTTATCTATAATCATTCTAATATTTTTTTCTTTCATATAATCTTTTAAAATTGGGTTCAAATTTTTCAATAATTCTCCTCTGGCCTTTGATCTCTCTTTTGAAACATTTTCTAAAAGATTATTTCTTTCTTTTTGAAGGGATGAAACTTTATTTCTAAGTTCTTGAACTTTTTTTTTGTATTCCTCAGGTGAAATAAGTTTTTTTTGTTGAATAATTTTTTTCTCCTCTTCTTGTAATTTTTTTTCTTGGTCTTTTAGTTTCTTTATTCCATTATTCAATTTTGATTTTAAGTAATCTTGAGCTTTTTTTCCTGCATTGCTCTCATTCAAGATTAATTTAAAGTCAACAAAATATGGAATTTCTGCATTTAATTTTTGTAAGCTTAGCAAAAAGATAGAGAGTATTAATAAAAATTTTATAATTTTCATAATTAAAAAGTTGTTCCTAAATTAAAACTAAAGCTTTGAGTTTCATCTGAACTAGCTTTAGATAAATTTTGAGAAAGTATAAAGTTCATTGGTCCGATTGGTGACATCCAGTTGGCAGCAACACCCGTTGAAGATCTTATCTTATTACTGTCATCAATAGAGCTATCATAGTCTACACCCCAGACATTACCAAAATCTAAAAACATACTTACATCTACATTTGTAGATTCAGGAAGAGCATTAGGTAGATTTGCCTCAAGATTTAAAGCGGCTGCGTAATTTCCTCCAATGTGGTCATTTCCATCTACGGGTCCTATCTTACCTCTTTCAAAACCTCTAAGTCTTTTAGTGCTAATATTTTTTCTTTTACTTAGTCTAACATCATCTGAACCTAATCCATTTATAGTTGTTAAAAAAAGTTTGCCAACGCTAATTACATTTTCGTTAATAGATTTATAACTGCTTGCTATTAAAGAATTTGAAACAAAAGATTTATCTGCATAAATAGGTAAGCTTTGACCTATTCTAAATATTGATCCACTTGTAGGCATAAAGCTTCTATCTCTTGAATCAAAAGTGAATCCATAGTTTCCAGATATATCATTGTAAGTTCCTTTTTGTTTCTGAAGCGCTGCAGACGCAGATCCATCTGTTCGTAAATCGTCATGACTAGCAGTTAAGCCTAATGAAACATCTACATTTCTATATTGCTCAAAAGTAGTACCTATCCCAGTGGAAACTAGTGAGTTTTCATAGCCTTGATTTGGTTTTTCGTTTGTTTCACTAGCAATAAAATAATTAATTGAGTTACCTAAAAAATCATAGTTAGGGTCATTATAATTTAACATACCCGACAATGACTCACTATCTACCTCTAAATCTAAACTAATTGACTTTCCAGATCCCAACCAATTTTTTTCTTTAATTCCTATCGCAAAGGTACCTCCATCAGATCCAATTCCAGCACCTGCAGTTATCTCACCAGTTGGTTGTTCCTCAACTTCAAAATTTACAATTTTTAGATTTTTTTCACTTCCATTTAAAACTTCATACTTCACATTTTTAAAAATACCTCTTGATTTTATATTAGCTAAAGATTTTTCTAAATCTAATTTAGAAAATGGATCACCTTCATCGACAGTTAACTCACCTCTTATAACATCTTCGTTAGTTATGTTATTGCCTAGCACATTAATTCTTTCTACTAGACTTTTTTCTCCTTCAAAAACATTAATTATTACGTTTATATTATTTCCATCAATTTGCTCTTGAACGTTATGTTCAACAAATTGTAAATTATTTTTATCAATTAGGTCATCTAATTCTTGTAATATTTTTTTGATTTTAAATGGTGAATAGTATTCACCAATATATTTTTTATAAATTTTATTAAGTGAAAAAAATAATTGTTTATCAAATACATCATCTACATTTGTGGATATCTTACTTATTGTGTATCTTTTTCCTTCGTCAATAGAGAATAATATTTTTGCTTTATTATTTTTAATTTCAGCAAGTTTTGAACTAATCTTGACATCATAAAAACCACTTGATTTATAATAATTTCTTAAAAGCCTTGTATCTAAATCTAAAATATTTTTATTAAAATTTGTATTTTTTGTTAAAATCTTCCAAAACTTATCTTCTTCACTTGCTACAACATCTCTAAGTCTTCTACTGCTAATATTATAATTTCCTACAAATTCTACAGCTGTAATTTTAGTTTTTTCACCACGACTTATTTCTATTAATACTTCTATCAAATCATTAGCTAAGTCTTTTGTTTTAATTTCTATTTTTGAGTCATTATAACCAGCGGATGAATACAGTGATTTAATTATTTCAACATCCTTTGCTAAATTAGATTTTATAAAAGGTCTTTTTTGTTTTGTGTTTATAATATTTACTATTTGTTTTTTATAATTGTTACTTTTTTCCCCTATAATTAATAATTGATTTACAATTGGGTGCTCTTTTACAATTATTTCTAAAATGTTATTACTTACAGAAATCTTAACATCTTCAAAAAAATCAGTTTCATAAAGATTGTTTATAATTCTATTTAAATCAGTTTCGTTGTAATCTTCACCTTGTTGGATATCTCCATAAATTTTTATAGTCTCTGTTGAAATTTTATTATTACCTTGAATTTTAATACTATTAATAATCTCTGCTTTTAAATTTGAAAGCGAATATAAACAGAGTATTATAATAATTAAAAATCTACGCATGCTTTATTTTGAGTTTTTTCATTGTTAGTTTTCTTGCCCAAAAATCAATTAGATAAATTTGACTTATATTTTTTGGTTTTTTTACAGCATATTTTTTAAAATTGCTATCTTTGAATATAGCCATGATGGTTTTATTCATGTCTAAAAAGCCCACTTTTTTCTTTAAAAATAGATCAACTAAAACTTCATTAGCAGCATTTATGATAATTGGAGAAGAAGGGTGTCGATTCATTCTATCTTTTAGTTTTATTGCTGGAAAAATTTTTTTATTTATTTTTTTAAAAAGTAAATTTTCAACTTCAGGTGAATTTTTAATTTTATGAATTTGATTTATATCAATTTTACCATCAAATATAGCATTAGCTAAAGGAATTATCATAGAGGTTTCATGATAAATAAATTTTTTTATTCCATTTTTTAAAACTAGAATCGCATGAACAAGTGAATTAGGATGGATAACTATATCTATTTTATTATTAGACAAATTAAAAATTTTTTGTGCTTCAATAACTTCAAAAATTTTATTCATTAAAGTCGCTGAATCAATTGATATTTTTTTTCCCATTTTCCATTTTGGATGTTTTAAAGCATGGCTTGCTTTTACTTTTTTTAACTTTGAAGGTTTATAATTAAGAAAAGGACCACCTGAAGCTGTAAGATAAATCTTTTTTATTTCATCTAAATCTTGGTTTTCGAGTAATTTTAAAACTGAATAATGCTCAGAGTCCACTGGAATTAATTTAGTTTTGTATTTTTTTAGCCTCTCCTAAAATTAAATTCCAGCCACAAATTATAGCTTCCTTATTAGCTAATAAAACTTTACTGCTAAATTTAATAGATTGCAATGTAGGTCGTAAGCCTGCAATGCCTGGTATTGCTGAAACAGTTATATTTTCTGTTCTCTTAATTTTAAGTTCATCTAAGTTTTTAAATATTTTAATTTTATTTTTTTTAAAATATTTTAAAACTTTAATATAAGTTTTCTCATCATTAATTATAAAATAAGTGGGTTTGTATTTAAAAATTTGTTTTTTAATAAGTTTAAAATTTTTGTTTGCTAAAAAAATGTAAGGTTTGAAAAAACCTTTTTTCTTATCAATTATTTTTAATGTGCTTAAACCAATAGAGCCTGTAGATCCTAGTATTGAAATTTTTCTTTTCATTAGTTTGTCAATATTAGTGAAAGAAGTCCTATAGGGACACCTAATAAAACTCCGTCTAATCTATCTAGAATTCCTCCGTGACCTGGTAGAATTGTTCCTGTATCTTTTATCTTGGCTTTTCTTTTCAAGAATGAAAAAAATAAATCGCCTGCCTGACAACCCAGTGATGTAAAGATAGACATTATCACAAATAAGTATGAAAAATTATTTGTAAATAAAAATATTATTAATATGACAGTTAAGTTTGTACATAAAATCGATCCTATGGCACCAGTGTAAGTTTTATTCGGGCTAATTTTAGTTAATTTTGGTCCTTTAAATATATTTCCAAATAAATATCCTCCAATATCTGATGATATGCATCCTAAAATTAGAACATAAAGAATAATTTTTAATTGTAAAAAATTTAAAAAATAAAAAAATAGAAAACAAAATGCACTTAAATACATGATAAAAAAAATATTAGAAATATATTTTAAATAGCCCCTAGAAAATATTTTTTTCGATATTTCAAAATATTCAATAACTGATAAAACGCTAAATAAAATTAAAAAATAGGTAGCAATAAAATTTGATTTTATCATAAGAAATAAAAAAAATAATAAAATTGAAGATGTATATAAGCGAACTTTGATATTTTTTTTAATCATACAGCACCAAAATTTCTTTTTATTTTTTTGTATTCTTTAATTATCTTAAGTAAATCAGAACCTTTAAATTCTGGCCACAATTTTTTTATAAAAAAAATTTCCGCATATGCTAACTGCCAAAGCATAAAATTACTTAAACGTTTGTGGCCTCCAGTTCTTACTAGAATATCTGGAAATGGCATATTTTTAGTGTATAAATTTTTTTCGAAACTTTTAATATCTTTGAATTTTTTAATTTTTTTAGATACATTGAAAATTTCTTTTCTTGATCCGTAGTTAATAGCTAAATTTACAATAATTTTATTATTCTTTTTTGTAAGTTCGCAAGCTTTTTTTAGAACATAATTAGTGTCTGAGGGAATTTTATTCTTTTCACCAAAAATATTTAATTTGATACCTTGTTTTTTTATATTTTCAATTTCTTTAATAAAATAGACTTTGATCAGCTTAAATAAAAAATTAATTTCTTTTTTTGGCCTTTTCCAATTTTCAGAAGAAAAAACATAAAAAGTGATTATTGGAATTTGAAATTTAATTGAAAATTTAACTATCTTTTTTACAGTATCTACACCTTTGATATGACCATAATTTCTATCCTTCTTTTTTTTTATTCCCCATCTACCATTGCCATCCATTATAAAGGCAACATGGTTAAGATCATTCATATCTGACTAATCTCTTTTTCTTTTTCGGATAGAATTTTCTCTATATTTTCTATATTAAGATCTGTTAGCTTTTGAATATTTTTTTCGTAATCTTTATTCTCGTCTTCAGAAATGCTTTTTTCTTTTAGTTTTTTTTTTAAATCCTCGTTAGCTTCTCTTCTTATATTTCTAATTGACACTTTTCCTTTTTCACCCATATTTTTTAATACTTTAATTAAATCTTTTCTTCTTTCCTCAGTTAAATCTGGAATTCTTAGTCTTATCATTTGCCCGTCTAATTGAGGGTTTATTCCAAGTTCTGATTTCTGGATTGCACTTTCTATTAAACTTGTATTTACTTTATCCCACACTTGAATTGATATTAGTCTTGGCTCAGGGACGCTGACTGTTGCTAATTGATTGATTGGCATCAATTGTCCGTAAACGTCAACCCTTATAGTATCAAGCATGTTTACATTTGCTCTTCCAGTTCTTAATGTTGAAATATCTTTTTTAAATGATTGAATACTTTTATTCATCTTAGATGAATAATTATCTTTATTAAATGAGCTGCTCATTCGCTACACTCCTTCACCAACTTTATATCTTACAAAATCTAAAATCTTTAATGGTTTGTCTAAAGAGTTTTCATTAAGTATATCTGAAACTTTTTTTTTGGGATCCATAATCCAAATTTGATTTAAAAGTGAATTATCATTTAAAAATTTTGTAATTTTCCCTTTTGATATTTTGTCAGCCATTTCAGCTGGCTTTCCAGAGTTTATGATTTCTTCTTTAATAATTTCAAGCTCTTTGTCTACAGTTTTTTTATCTATACCATCTTTATCTATCGATAATGGGTTAGATGCTGCAATATGCATTGCAATTTTATTTCCTATATCATCATTTTTATTACTAACAATTCCATCCAACTTTACTACAGAAATAATTTTACCAATACTCTTCTCTAAGGCAGAGTGAACATAGTAAAAATTCATACCGTTTGCTTTATCAAAGAAGTTTGATCTTCGAATTGTGATTTTTTCTCCAATTTTTGCTATTAAACTTACCAAATTATTTTTAACTAGGTCTCCATTTTTCATTTTCGTATCATTGAGTTTATTCAGATCGCCTTTAACATTAAAACTTATATCTGAAAGTTCTCTACAAAATTTTATAAAATCTTGATTTTTGGCTACAAAATCTGTCTCACTGTTAATTTCAATTAAAGATATCTCACCATCATTTTCTTTTATTAAAGCTAAACCCTCTGAAGCGGTTCTACTCATTTTTTTTGAAGCTTTAGCTATTCCTTTTTTTCTTAAAAATTCAATTGATTTTTCTACATCTCCATTGCTTTCGTCTAAAGCAGCTTTACAGTCTTTAAAACCAACACCCGTAAGTTCTCTCAATTTTTTTATATTTTCTAATAAATCTTTATTTGACATTTTAGAATAAAAATTACTTAACTTTTACTTTATTTGGTTTCTTGAGATCTATTTTTTCTTCTTCACCTTTAATTAACTTTTCAGCATCTTTAATTGTATCTCTCAAAAAATCACAGTATAGGTTAATTGATCTTCTAGCATCATCATTTCCTGGAATTGGAAAATCTATTCCAGTTGGATCTGAATTAGTATCTAATACAGCAATTATAGGAATACCGAGTTTTTTAGCTTCTGCAACTGCTAATGACTCTATATTAGTGTCTATAATAAAAATTAAGTCAGGTATCTTTTTCATTTCGGATATTCCACCTAGTGACCTTTCTAATTTTTCTTTTTCTTTGCTAAATTTGAGTATTTCTTTTTTTGTAAAGCCAAGATTCTCTTTGGATAACTGAACTTGAAGTTTTTTGAGTCTTTTGATGGAATTTTGAATAGTGTTCCAATTTGTTAACATTCCGCCCAACCATCTATAGTTTACGTAGTACTGTCCTGTCTCTTTAGCTAGATCGCTTACTTGCTCAGATGCTTGTTTTTTTGTGGAAACAATTAGTATTTTGCCACTGGAGGCAATTATTTTATGAACTTCGGTAAGTGCCCTTTTCATGAAATCGACTGTTTGAGTTAAATCAATAATATGAATAGAATTTTTTTCTCCAAAAATATATTGCTTCATTTTTGGGTTCCATCTAAGCGTTTTATGGCCAAGATGCACGCCTGCTTCTAACAGTTGTTTAATGTCTACTTTTGGTACGTTCATATATTTTTCCGGTTAATCCACCACAGTAATTCCAATTAATGGACCGGTAGGGCGTTGCCCTTTTAACTGTGTGCGAAATTAGCAACACGTATATACAATCAAGCTAAAAAATCAACTATCTAAACTGTAATTTTTTTCACGTAATTCTTAGCTTTTAAGGCTTTTAAGTGATTAAGGTCAAACTTTCTATTCGTCTGTAGGCTATAGAGTGCTTTTTTAGTTTTATTTTCTATCACTAAATTAATTTTGGTTTCACCTTCAGCTGATAGTAAATTTTTTATTTCATTAACATTATAGTTTGTTTTAAGCTCTATCGTAACTTTTGAGTATGGTTTATTTATCAAATCATCAAGATTTAATATTTTTCTTACATTTACTCTTTTCTTTGTGTTGTGATCAATACTAATATCTTTTTGAAGAGTGAGGACGAATGTTTCTGACTCTTTTAATATTTCTCTGTTAGAAACTAAAACTTCTGCAAATATAAAAAGCTCGAACTCAGAATTTTTATCACTAAATTTTACAATAGCATAAGGTGTTCCTTTAGCACTTTTCTTCTCCTGTATTGACATTATGGTTCCGGCAACCATTCCTTCTTTCGTATCATCATTATAAAAATCACTATAAGTTTTAATATTTAATTGATTAAGAACATTATCGTAATCTTTAAGCGGATGATCAGTTAAATAAAAACCTATTGACTTGAATTCTTCAGCTAATAGCTCCTTTTTCTTCCAAGAAATAGATGGTTCAAATTCAAAACTTTTATTTTTATTTTCTTCATTAGTGAAAAGATTTGTTTGGCGGCTTTCTTTGTCTTCATTTATATTTTTAACATTTTGAATGATTTTCGGAATAGAGACCATAATTTTATTTCTATCTTTTTCAAAAGTATCGAATGCTCCAGCTTTTACTAAGCCCTCTAATTGTAATTTATTAATATCTTTTGAACTAACTCTATTTATAAAATCGGAAAAAGATTTAAATTTTCCATTCTTTTCTCTCTCATTTACTATATTTGATATTGCTTCATTACCAACATTTTTAATCGCTCCTAAACCATAAAAAATTTTTTTATCTACGGCTCTAAAATCTGGGAAAGACTCATTGATAGATGGATTGATGATTTTAATATTAAGTTTTTTTAACTCTTCTACAAATTCTCTTAGTTTTGAAGTACTTGTAAGTTCTGTTGACATTGTAGCAGCAATAAAATCTTCTTTATAATATGTTTTTAAAAAAGCTGTTTGATAAGCTATTA
>MDTB01042181.1_pt1 | contig 10159 bp, 11 predicted proteins | sample 811161 | NCBI WGS metagenome assembly MDTB01 (sample SAMN05326650, study PRJNA326480) | marine metagenome | isolation source: seawater | place: Mediterranean Sea | collected 2009
AATATATGATTTTATTTATATGATTTTCATATAGATAAAATCTTATATTTAATCTCTTCCATGTAATATATGATTTTCCTCTATTTTAATGAATTTATCTTCATTAATATTTGGTCTTATTTTTACTACAAATTCAGTCTTTTGTATAAGTTCTGATTCTTATCTAGTACTGATATACATTCATACTTAAATTTTTTATAATGGAGCCAATAATAAATAAAAATTTCAATTTTTTTTATACTTTAAAAATCATATATTTTGTAAAGACCAATTTTTTTTTGTTAGTAAATATAAAATAGAGAAAGGAGAACCTAAAACACTGTTAAGTAGTATCCATAAAAAAGCTATTGTCTTGTTTTTTTCAGATGAAAAAACAATAAGAGAGAATGCTAATGTTTGAACATAATAATCAAATATAGTAGTTTTTAACCATTCATTACTAGATTTAAGTGTTTTGAAAGCATTTTTAATGGGATACGAATCATTAGTTTTATATAATCTTAATAAAAATCCTAAAGCTACAATTGAGATTATGATTCTAATGATAAATAACATATATTATTATTAGATGAGATTTAAATTAAAAGATTTAATATTATATACTTATTTTTTATTTTAACATAAAATTATGTTTAAAATAATAAAAGAAGTTAAACTAATCTATATTCAAAACCTACTTCAGTTTTTTACGGTTTCATAACAAAGGGCAATAACCTTTCTTTAAAAAATCTATATACAATATATAGTCAAATAATTTTTCAATTATTATCGTATATATTTGTGCGGTCAGCCATAATGATTTAGCTAATCTCATACACATATGATCTTCCTTTGTTACAATCAAATCAGGATTCAATGAGAAGATTTGGATATCTTCAACCAGCGGCATTTAATTACTATAATATTTATTAAAATTCATTAATATTCATTAATATTCATAATTATTTTTCAAAATTATATATTTTGTAGAGATATATAAAACTCTTAAATTTAGATATAAAATTATATTTTTGGGGAGATATATATAAACTCTTTTTTAAAAAATATTAAATTAGTGTAATTTAATTTTTTTTTTTTAGCATTAAATAATTTTTATTAAAAGACCAGATATATTGTTAAAATTTCAATTTTTTTTAATTTAAAAAAAAATATCAACTATAATATATGAATTTAGATAATAAAACAATATTACTAATAATTGTTATTATATTGTTAATGAGAAAAAAATGTTCATTATTTATAGAAAATTTTGAATGTCCTGATAATCATTATCATAAAAAAAATACAGCTAGCGAATCTTGGGATTGTGAAAAATATAATAAAAAATGTTCATTTAATAAAGATAAAGGGCAATGGGATTCGTGTGGAGATTGTAATAAATATATAAAAGATAAAGCTGATCTTTATATTGATAATTTTGATCCTTTAAAAGATAAAATAATTAGGAATTATTGTAAAAAATCATTAGAGGATCATTTAGAGAAAAAAAAATCATTAGAGGATAATTTAGAGAAAAAAAAATCAGAAAGTCAAAAACCACTTTCAGGATGTTCTGGTTATGTAATTGTAGAAGGTAAAAAACAAAATTGTAATGAATGTAATGGTTTGATTTCTTTTAATCAATACTATGAGCTTTGTAAACGAAATTGCACTTGTAATTCTGAATAAAGGATTAAGGATTATTCAAATATAATTACAACAAGGTTTGAATGATTTTCTATGATATTCAGAAATACCATGATTTTCAATTCCTTCCCTATGTTTTTTAGTGCCATATCCCATATTTTTTAATAAATCATATTTTTCATTTAACGTTTCATCTTCTTGACAAATTTTTCTAATATGTTCATCGTGATATTCTTTAGCTATAATTGATGCAGCAGCTATTGAATAAAAGTTTGCGTCACCTTTTACTTCAGAAGTAATAGGTAATCCAAAATATTTTTCACTTGATTCCCATCTCCAACCATCAATAACAGCATTCGGAGGTTTATTTTTCAATCCTTCTATAGCTCTTTTCATTGCAATTTTTGTTGCACCTAGAATATTATGTTTATCAATTTCTTCAACTGTAGCATAACCAACTGCCCAATCTTTAACATTTTCTTTTATCCATTCAAGTGCTTTTTCTCTTTTCTTTCTAGAAAGCTTTTTAGAATCAGATATTAAGGGACATTCATTTAAATCTCCCCAAATTACAGCACCGGCATATACTCTTCCAATTAATGGACCTCTACCTGCTTCATCAATACCGACTTCATTATTATTATTTTTAAATAGTTTCATTAATATAAGTGTTTAGTATCTTTTAAACATTTTTAAATTAAAATTTATTTAGTTAAGTTTTTCCAGACTTCATGACAAATTGGACATTTTTTACTATATTTACTTGTCCATTTTTCAATACATTCACGATGAAAACAATGACCGCAAATACCTTTTATTATGTAAGATTTTAGTCCTTTTTCACTATATTCAAGACTACTACAGTTTAAGTTTTCTCTACAAATAGAACATTCTTTATTTTTTTCTAAATTATAAGACCATGTGGAAACTAGACTAATTTTATTAATTGTAAACAATTCAGACATATTAATTAATTTATTTTTAAATAATATGTAATTTAATCAATTTTTATAAATTATAATTTTTAATTTTAATCATCATCATGATTATTATTGCTTTTATCATTATTTTCATCACTTTCTTCATCACTATCCATATCATCACTTTCTCTACTACTTTCATCTTTACTTATATCATTATTTTTATCATTATTTTCATCATTATTTTTATCATTATTTTCATCATTACTTTTGCTATTTTGATTATTCTTTTTAATTTCTTGATCATTTTTTAGTAATTGAACATTTTTAATATATGAATTAATTAATCCATTCCAATTATAACCAATTATTTTATCTAATCTTTTTACAGAATTATTTTTTAATACAGTTATAAATTGCGTTGGTAAACTTTGAACATCATATTTTTCACATAATTCACTAAATTCATCATTATCTATATCAATATAAATACAGCATAGTTCAGGAAAATTACTCATCAATTTTTCGTCTTTTAATTTATCTTTTAATTTATGACATGGACCACACCATGACGCACCAAAATATAATAATACAAGTTTATCTTTATTTTCTATTATTATTTCATCTAATTCATCAGTATTTGATACAGTATACATATATATATATATTTATACTATAAAATTTTTATAATTCAAACTCATCACTTGAAGAACTTAAAGAACTTAAGGAACTTAAAGAGCTTTCTGAATCAGAACTTGAATCATCGTTAATGGTAAGTCCACCATTTTGTTTGAAAACATCATTTAATTCAGTAACACTAAATTCCATATTTCCTCCAGATTGATCTACTTCGGTTTTTGAATTAATATTAATAATTTTTACTCCATTACTTAGTAAATCAATTTGATCTTTATTTAAAGCTGGTGTATTTAATTTTAAATATTTTTTATTAGTATCAGTAGTCATTACAGGACCAGAAGCTGCTTTTCCAGTTCCTGGAGCTTGTTCCATTGGTGGTTGTGGCGGTTGTGGTGGTTGTGGTGGTTGTGGTGGTTCATTTCCTGTTCCTGGTTCTTGTGATGTTTCTGATAAATTATCAGTTAAATTATTTAATTCAGTTTGTTCATTTATAGATGTAACATCTGAGTCTGCATTATTATGCATAATTTGTTCTGCTTCAAGATCAGCCTTAACATCGTCTACTAATTCAGGATGTAAAGCAGTTGCTGCAGCAACTACAGCTGCAGCTTCAATTTGATTAATAGGAACTTGTTTAGATATTTGTCCAGCAGCTTTTGAAATTGCAACTGGAACTGCATTTTCTGGATCTGATGATTTCACAATCTCTTCAACCATCTCTCCGATAACATCATCTGAATTAACTACTGGTGTTTCTCTTCCAGTTAGTGGATCAGCTCTTCCTAAAGTTATTCCTCTAGCATCCGATGGTCCAGCTGTAGAATTATCAAATGGTTTATTTGTAATTTGTGTATTTCTAGCATCAAAATCCTCATTCATATCAATAGTATCAAAATTTTCATCAGGATCTCTATCAATTACTTTTTGTTCTAATGGTAAAATTTCTGGATCCGCATCTGTTGGACTTGTAGGTGTATCCCCTAATGCTTCTAGTTCTAAAAGTTGAGATTCATTTGTAGGATTAGTATTACGTATGAAACCTTTATTTATTTTACGCACTTTTTCTTCTGAAAGATCAGCTGTTAAAGATTCAATTTCATCTTTTAGATCTTCACCAACAACACTATGCATATCTCTCAGTGTCATTTGGTCTAAACATGGTGGTTCGGGACACATTGCATCTTGTGATTCATCAGTATCATGTGATTTCCAAGTTTCTGGAGTAACATCAGCGGCATAAACTTGAATAGGTGCAACACCTCCTTTTTGTTTTAAACCGGTTGGTGTATCTGTTAATGCACTAATTTCCATAATGTCTAATTTTTTACTTTTTTTAGAGAGTTTATTTTTTAAACTAAAATATTTTTCCTTGTATTTTAAATATTTATGTTCAAAGGACATTCTTGATATAAATACTTGAGAAAAAATATTATTTTAAAAAAACTTAAATTATTTTTTTTTAAAAATATTTTAATAATATATGAATAAAAAAATTTTATCTATATCAATTGGATATAATCATAAAAATTTATTTGGATCAGAAAATGATTCAATATTATTTTTTAATACTTTTTATAAGTTTTATTCGAAAGATGATTGTTGGTTAAAACCAAGAATACTTAATAATAAAATGTCTAAAATGGATGAGGTAATTAAAATAATAACTAATTCGTCATCATTTGATATATTAATTATATATTTTTCTGGTCATGGATATTTAAATAACATACGTTTTTATAATGAAAATATATCAAAAAACAAATTTTACAATTTAATTAATGAATCATTAAAATCGGATATAAATCTTATTTTAATTTTAGATTGTTGTTACAGTGAAAGTTTTTATAAGGAACAAAAAAATAATAAAATAAAGTATTTAAATTTATTTTCATCATGTAGATATTTTGAAAAAAGCAATGAAGGAATTGTTAATTATAATAAAAATTTGTTTAAATATTTAAAACCAAATATAATTGAAAATTCTAAAATAGTTTTAGGTATATTTAGTTATAATTTATGTAAATTATTATATAAAAAAAAAAAATTTGATTTAAATTATTTTTTAAATATTAATAATATTATAATATGGAAAATTATTGAGAAAAAATTTAATCAAAAATTTATAATTATTTAATTAAAAAATCTAATCTATAATAATATGATTAATAATGAAATTTGTGATATTAATAAAAAAAATGATATTAAAAAATGTGCACCAGGTATAAAATATGAAGAAGGAAGTTGTTTTACTTTAGATCAATTAATTAGAATTGCAAAAAATTATAATTTAAAATTTAATGATAAAATAAAAATAGTTAATAATAAAAGATTATTATTAAAATCATTAATAAATAATATATCAAAAAATTATAATTGTAAAAGTCAGGACTGTTGGTTAGATATTGATTTTATTAAACAGTCAGGTAATGATATTAAAAATAATACACTTAGACCTTATGGTCCAAAAAAATCAAAAAAATGGTTAAGTACAACAGATATAAATAAATCAATGAAACAATATGAATATAAATTTAATGATTTTAAATATTTAGGAACGTTACCATATGATTTTGAAGATATTGATTATTTCGATATAAGAAAATATAATTTTGTTAAAGATTTTAAAAAAGGAATTAAAAAATATGGTATGGTTATAAATTTAGATACTCATGATATGAGTGGATCTCATTGGGTTTCTTTATATTTTAATTTTGATAATAAAGAAATATACTTTTTTGATTCTTTTGGAAAAAAACCAAAAAAAAGAATTTTAAATTTTATGAAAAAAATAACAAATAAATTTGATAATAAAATAAATAAAAAATATTATAAAAAATATAAAAATATAGATAAATTTAGTAAAAAAATATATGAAAAATATAATATAAAATTTGAATTTAATAAAATACAACATCAATTTAAAAATACAGAATGTGGTGTTTATTCAATGAATTTTATAATAAGATTATTAAATAATGAATCATTTATTAATATAACAGAAAATATTACAAATGATGATATTATGAATTCATGTAGAAATACTTATTTTAGATAATTGAATAATTATTTTCAATTTTAATATTTTCTGTATTCAAATTAGATTCATTACTATCATTTAAATTGTTATTATATTCATTATCATCATCTAAAATATTATTATTATTATTATTATATTCATCATTGAGTTCTAATTTATTTTTGTAATTTCCATTAACTTCGACAATAAAACTTAAATTATGATTAAGTTTATTAAAATTATACAAATTACCGTTAATATCATAAAATCTAATAATTAAACAATTCAAATCAATTTCCTCCTTAAAATTAATTTCACATATAGATATTGAATTAAAGTATAATATACCAAAAGGAATATCTTCTTTTAAATTAGAAATAAATAACATTAATTTATCAGGAATTCTTAAATCCCAAGTTTTTTCTGAAATAATATTATTAGAGAAATTATCAAAATCTGATAATCCCAATACATCTGAAAATAAATTTGTTTTATTTAATTTAATCTTCTTATCACTTTTAATTGTAATTAATTGATTATCATTTAATTCCATTAAAATATTTAAATTATTTTCTTTGAAATATTTATTAATTCTATCTATTAATGTATTAATTGTATATAATCCATTTTCAATTTCTAAATTATATTCTTTATTGTTATCATTATCGTTTTCTTTATCATTTTCTTTATCATGTTCTTTATCATTTTCTTTATCATTTTCTTTATAGTTATCGATATCGTTTTCTTTATTGTTTTCTACATTTTTTATTACATCATCCATAACTCTACGAATATTTAATTTTTCATCTATTTGAGAATCTTTATTAAATTCATCTATTTTATTAAAATTATTTTCAATAATTATAAAGCTCAATTTATTATTAATACCATTAATTATATTATATCTTGGAACTGGTAGAGAATATGATACAAGTTTTAATTTACTAACATTATTTATAGTATTAAATTTAAAAACATATTCAGAATCAAAATTAGGAGGACATACTTCTAATTGAAAAGTTTTTTTATCAATTAATGTTCTATGTTCTAATAATAAATTATTTAATTCTTCTTTTCTTTTATTAAAATCAATTTCTCTTTTTTCTAAATCTAAAACATTGTTTTCAAGTTGATTTTTTTTCTCAGTTAAAATATTAAACTGATTTGATATATTTTTTTCTAGTAGTAATAATTTATTGATTTCTTTTATATCATTTTTATAACCTTTAGAATTCTTTAAATTTTCAAATTTTATTTTTATATTTTCATACTTATCTTTATAATCAGATTTTTTTAATAAATCTATTTCTTTTAATAATTTTTTAATAATATTGACATAATCAAATTTTGTATCATTTAATTTAGGTTTATTATTAATCTCATACATCATTTTTTTCATTTCTTCTAATTCTTTTGTCATATTTAAAAAAATTTTATTATCATTAGTTTGTATAATATCATTATTAACTTGTTGACCCATTTGTTGATTTATAGGTTGATTCATTTGTTGATCCATAGATTGATTCATTTGTTGATTCATTTGTTGATCCATAGGTTGATTCATTTGTTGATTCATTTGTTGATTCATTTGTTGATTCATTTGTTGATTCATTTGTTGATTCATTTGTTGAATCATAGGTTGATTCATTTGTTGATTCATTTGTTGATTCATTTGTTGATTCATTTGTTGATTCATTTGTTGAATCATAGGTTGTTTCATAGGTTGATTCATTTGATGATTCATTTGTTGATTCATTTGTTGATTCATAGGTTGATCCATTTGATGATTCATTTGATTATTCATTTGATGATTCATTTGATGATTCATTTGATGATTCATAGGTTGATTCATTGATTGATCTAATGATTTACTAACTTGTGATCTTTCCATTTCTAATTTCTTCATTCTATCTGAAATTGATAGATTATTATCAAAATTATCAGTTTTAGGAGCAATATCATCATTCATATTTTTAAATGATATAAAGTTTGAATCATCATTAAAACCAGAAATTTTATTATCATTATTTGTTACAGGATTGTTTTTAAAAATCTCTTTTTTTCTTTGAGTTTCAACAGGAGTTATAAAATCAGGTATTTCACGGACACTTTTTTTTGAATATGATGCATTATTTCTTTCATTTATAAAATTTTCCATTCTATTTGACATTTCTCTTTTTGGAATTTCGAAATTATTATTTTTAATATTTGGTTCATAAGTTTGAAAATAATTATCAAGATTATTTTTTTTTACCATAGATTTTGTTCTATTATTTACATTCTTAATTATTTTATTATTATTTTTACCATTTAGTTTTGTTCCTAAATTTTTTATAGTTTCAGAAATTGATAATTTATTAAATTGATTTAATATAGAATTAAAATTTTGTTTGTTTACTTGATTAAAATCTATAGATTTAACAACTTTTTTCATATTATCTATTAATAAATTAACTAACATCTTTTGATTATTTTTATCTAAGTTTTTAAATTTCTTATTTTCTATAATTTTATTAAATAAAAATGTTATATTTTTTTTTGAAAGAAAGAGTTTTTTACTCATTATTAATATAAAAATTATATTTTTATATAAATAAATTCTTTAATGCGTTTATGACTGATAATTAATCACTATCTGTTTCATCAGATAAATTATCATATTCAGAATCACTCGATTCTTTATTATAATCTTTTTTTTCTACATTCTCAACATTCTCAACATTCTCAACATTCTCAACATTCTCAACATTCTCAACATTCTCAATATTCTCAATATTCTTATCATTTTGAATCTCATTTTTATTATCTGAAAATATTATATATTCTTCATCATTATTTGATTTTATTTTATTCCAAGGTGGATAATAAATATCTTTTTGTTCATATTGGTCATTTTTAAGTAATCCATATATAATTAATGACATTTTTGCTGCATTTTGTTCACCTTCTTTTTTTGAATTACCAAAACCAAAACTAATACATCTATCTTTTAAATTCAAATTATTATTATCATCTTTAATTTGTTTTTCTACACCCATTATATATTTTCTTTTATGCGGTGGACCTTCATAATATACCATTATATATTTTGGAAATTTCCATTTTTGTTTATGGTGATATCTTAAAAGTTTATCTTTATAATTATTATCTCTATATAATTTATCAGAATAATCTATCATAGTTTCTAATAAGTTAATTAAAAACCATACACATGTTTCTAAACCGTTACTTAAATATAAAGCACCCATAAATGCTTCAAAAACATCTTCATGTATTTTATCTAAATTTCTACCATTTAATTGTTCAATATGTTTTGAAATTATAAAATATTTGCCTAAACCTAATTTTTTTGACATAGCTGATAGATTTTTTTTATCTTCCAATTTAGTTTGTAATCTTGTCATAAATCCTTCATTTTCATTTGGATATCTATAGAATAAATATTTTGATATAATTAATTTAACAACACGATCTCCGAAATATTCCAATCTTTCATAACTATTATCTTGTAATTCTAATAAATTTTTAGGATTTCCCATTTCAGATTTTGATTGTTCTAAAATTTTATTAGGAATAAGATTTTTTTTACAATATGATTTATGAGTAAATGATTTATGAAAAAATTTCAAATGATTTATTTTTTCTACATTAACATTTAATGATTTTAAAATATTAATAATATCATTTTCTGAAGCAAAAAAATTATTAATATTATAAGGAATTTGTATAATTTCTTCTGAACCATCATCTTTAATTATAATATATCCATTTTCAAGATAATTTGTTTGATTAGAACTTTTAATTGAAGTCATTTTTATAATACAATAATTTCTTTTTATATATTTATATCAATTTTTATAAAAATTAATATAATATCTATTCAACAATAATTGTCCATAAATTATTATTAAGAACACCTCCTAAGCTTTTAATCTTATTTTCGTTATTTTTAATATAT
>MDTB01117219.1_pt1 | contig 10159 bp, 7 predicted proteins | sample 811161 | NCBI WGS metagenome assembly MDTB01 (sample SAMN05326650, study PRJNA326480) | marine metagenome | isolation source: seawater | place: Mediterranean Sea | collected 2009
CCGACCCGTGTATTCTCAGGCGCATCTACTCGACCGAAGGACGTTCACGAGGGTACATAAACGGCAGAACATGCACCATGCAACAACTCAAAACACTCGGTGAGCGTTTGATTGATATCCACAGTCAGCACGAGCATCAGTCACTTTTACGCCGAAATACGCACCGCCACTTGTTAGATGAATATGCAGACGCAAAAGAGCTCGCCAGCCAAGTGCGAGACGCCCATGAGCTGATTGGCGGCGTCGAACGACAAATCGAGGTAGCTGCCCACTCTCAAGATACCGTGTCTGCCCGTTGTGAATTGGTAACATTTCAGGTTAACGAGCTTGAACATCTCGATATGCAGCCCGGTGAATTTGAACAACTCGAGTCAGAACAACAGAGACTCACCCATGCCGAGCAGTTACTCACTGACAGTCAGCGTATTTTGTCCCTCTGCGAATACCAAGAGGACGTCAATATTCGCGATAGCCTGGCACGCGCTTTAGGCATCTTAAATGGCCTCACCTATCGACCGTCACACTTTGACACAATTGAAGAACTGTTGCGAGGAAGCCTGATTCAAGTAGAAGAGGTGGTGCAAGAATTAGAGCGAGAGATAGACAGTTTTAGTGCGGATCCCGTGCGCTTGGAACAACTCAATGAAAGGATGTCGGTAGCGTCCCAGCTGGCTCGCAAACACCGAGTACCGCCCAATGCTCTTAATGGCGTATACAATTCGCTCACACTAGAACTCCAAGAATTAAAGAACGATGCAAACCACTTGGATACCTTAAAGGAGCAACTCGATCATCGTATTCGCGCATATCGTAAATTGGCCGAAAAACTTCGCCAGAAGCGCTTGACGGCCGCCACTAAGATGGCCATCGATGTGAACGCCCAACTCGCATCTCTAGCAATGCTCGGTGCAGATTTTAGAGTCGCAGAAACGCTGTATAAGGCCGATACGTTGCGCGCTAGCGGACTCGAAGAGATCGAGTTCTTAATTGCCACAAACCCAGGTCAGCCGCACTTGCCTCTGCAAAAAATCGCTTCAGGCGGCGAATTGTCCCGCGTCAGCTTGGCAATCCAAGTCGTCGCAGCCGAACACGTCAAAATTCCGACTCTCGTGTTTGACGAGGTCGATGTTGGTATTGGAGGCGCCACTGCAGACGTCGTTGGTCGCCTACTAAAATGTATCGGCACACGCGGTCAGGTTATCTCTGTCACCCATCAAGCGCAGGTCGCTGCACACGCCGACCATCATTATCTAACGGAAAAAAAGATACAGAAAGACAGCGCCGTGGCGTCGATTGAACATCTCAGCGTTGAACAGCGGGGCGAAGAGATCGCACGCATGCTTGGGGGCTCCGATATTACCGAAAAAACCCGCAACCACGCAAAAGAAATGCTCACGCTAGCGCGCGATGCTTAGAGCCGGTCAAAAGATCGATTTCTGACTCCAAGCACAGCGCACCCAACAATCTCACTGATCAGACGATGGCGTATCGGCTGGCCCTTCTTCCAATAACGCTTCTTTGATCGATAATTTAACGCGACCGCGATTATCAATTTCAATAACCTTAACTCTTACGTCTTGCCCTTCGGTCAGGTGATCTGTCACTTTGTTGACCCGCTCTTGGGCGATCTGCGAAATATGCACTAATCCATCGGTTCCCGGCATAAAATTAACAAACGCACCGAAGTCCACAATACGCACGACCTTTCCGGTATAAATGGTACCAGGCTCTGGATCTGCCACAATAGCGCTGATCGCATCGATCGCTGCCTGCAATCCTTCGTTATCATCCGAGTAAATTTTAACCGCTCCGTCATCGGTAATATCGATAGTCGAGTTAGTTTCGTCGCAAAGCCCGCGAATTGTTGCGCCACCCTTGCCGATGACATCGCGAATCTTATCTGCATCGATTTGCATAACGCCCATTCGCGGCGCTGATTCAGCCACTTCATCGCGACCGTTCGCTAAAACCTGGTTCATTTCGTCAAGAATGTGTAGCCGAGCATCCATTGCCTGTTGAAGCGCAATTTCCATAATTTCTTCGGTAATACCCTCGATTTTTATATCCATCTGCAAGGCGGTAATGCCACTCGCGGTCCCGGCGACCTTAAAATCCATATCACCCAAGTGGTCTTCATCACCCAAAATATCCGTCAGAACTGCAAATCCTTGGTCTTCTTTGACCAATCCCATAGCAATCCCTGCAACCGGAGCCTTGAGCGGTACGCCGGCGTCCATCAGCGCCAAACTCGAACCACATACCGATGCCATAGAACTGGACCCATTAGATTCAGTAATTTCTGACACGACGCGTATCGCATAAGGGAACTCTTCCTGAGAGGGAAGTACCGCAGCAATACCTCGCCGCGCTAAGCGCCCATGACCGACTTCACGGCGACTGGTAAAGCCTAAGCGGCCGCATTCCCCAACTGAATAAGGAGGGAAATTGTAGTGCAACATAAAATGATCATCGCGACGACCTTCCAACGCGTCAATCATCTGCGCATCCCGAGTCGAGCCCAAAGTCGCTGCCACCAGAGCTTGAGTCTCACCACGCGTAAACAAGGCTGAACCATGCACTCGAGAAAGCACATCCACCTCAACGTTGATCCCGCGTACAGTTCGGGAATCGCGACCATCTATACGCGGCTCTCCGCGAATGATGCGCCCTCTAACAATCGACTTCTCGAGTTTCTTAAAAAGATCTTTAACCGCATCGCCGTCGGCATCACCATCGGCAGATAATGTGGTAACAGCGCGTTCCTTGATCTGGTTAATTTGTCCGACTCTCTGTTGCTTATCCACCGTTTGGTAGGCGCTGTTAAGGTCTGCGCCGACCAATGTTTCGAGCTCTTGGCGTAACGTTTCATTGGTTTTTTCTTCTTGCCAATCCCATCGGGCCTTACCAACTTCGGCAACTAACTCGTCGATGACCGAGACTACCGATTGCATCTCTTGATGTGCAAAAAGGACTGCACCGAGCATGATGTCTTCAGACAATTCTTTCGCTTCAGACTCTACCATCAACACCGCGTCTTTGGTGCCCGCCACAATCATATCTAGGTCGGAGCCAGCCAGTTCACTGTAGGTTGGGTTTAATAAATAACCTTGAGTTTGTGTGTAGCCCACACGAGCACCACCAATAGGCCCATTGAACGGAATACCTGAGATCGACAACGCAGCTGACGTACCGATCATTGCTGCGATATCCGGATCGATATCCTTTTCTGCCGAGATCACGGTACAAACGACCTGCACTTCATTTTTAAAACCATTCGGAAACAGAGGTCGAATCGGTCGGTCGATCAGGCGAGATGTCAGCGTTTCTTTTTCGCTGGGCCGCGCCTCGCGCTTAAAAAAACCGCCGGGGATCTTGCCCGCTGCATACGCTTTTTCTTGGTAGTGCACACTCAGAGGGAAAAAGTCCATTCCAGGCTTTGCCTCTTTCGCTCCGACGACCGCACACAGAACTGTCGTATTTTCTATAGAACACAGAACTGCGCCAGTCGCCTGACGAGCAACGCGCCCTGTCTCAATGGTCACGGTTTGGTTACCGTACTGAAATTTTTTCACTATTGGATTCATATTATTTGCCTTTATAAGTCGCGTTAATATGCCTCATGAACTACACCACGCCGCGCTGCTCGGGTTAGTGATAACGACTGCCTCAATCGTCATCACTAACTCGATCAGCCAATGCGTGGTATATGTCAAAGAAGCACCAGTAAAGTGATAGCTTACACCGCTAAATAACAGCAGATTCCGCTATCAACTATCGCCGCAAACCAAGTTTCTTGATGAGCTGCGAATATCGGTCAGAATTTTTACCCTTTAGGTAATCCAGCAGCTTACGCCGCTGATTAACCATGCGGATCAAACCACGACGAGAGTGATGATCTTTCTTGTGTGCACCAAAGTGCTCTTGCAGTTTGTTAATATTTGCGGTCAATAATGCCACCTGAACATCGGGTGACCCTGTATCTTTTTCGTCGCTACCATGCTCTTTGATGAGCTCGGCTTTTTCTTCTGCACTTAATGCCATATCGTATTACTCCAGTATGCGGTCTGTGGATTTCGGGTTTTTCCGCGCATACTTACAGAAAACCCATGCGAGACCATACCGGCCCCTTTTTACCTTTTCCAGGCTACGACACCCAACTGTGACGCTACCTTATAGCGGCGCCGAAATCAGTCGTAGTGGCACCAAAAATCCGTCTTCTGTCACCTTACCGATGCCTAAAAACGTCTGATCAGCGCGAAAGATGCGCACTATATCTGCTTCTCGGTCAGGACGAAACCCCTGTGACAACAATACTCGCCGACCCTGCTGTAAAGAGACGGAAGCAATTTCGTTAATTTCAATCGCAAGCCGGTCTGCGATCGCCGCGTCGACAGGCAGCAAGGCTTTATCACATGCCGATAGCCCAGACTGCTCTAGCAGCTGCTCCAAATCCGGTAAAGATAACGAAGCCGATTGATGAAAAGCCCCCGCGACATAGCGACGTAAGCTAGACACATGCGCGCCGCAACCGAGAATCGACCCCAAATCCTCAGCTAAACTGCGAATATACGTGCCTTTACTGCACAGCACGCGAACCTCTAACTGCGCAGTCACCCCCGGTTTGTAATTAACTAACTGGTACTCAAATATATCCACAGATCTAGGGGTACGCTCTATCTCAATACCCTTTCTTGCCAATTTATAAAGTGGCTGTCCATTTTGCTTTAATGCGGAATACATCGGTGGAATTTGTTGAATCGCACCGCGAAATCCATCAATAGCTCGAGCGATCTGCTCTACAGTGACGGCACTTGCATCCTCTGTGGCGAGCACATTTCCGTCGCAGTCACCACTGTCAGTTCGCACGCCCAGGGTAAACGTGCTGACGTATCCTTTGTTTGCATCAAGAAGATATTGACTGAACTTTGTCGCCTCGCCCAAGCAAATGGGCAATACGCCAGTCGCAAGGGGATCTAAACTCCCGGTGTGGCCTGCTTTGTTGGCGTTAAACAGTCGTTTGACCCGTTGAAGTGCACCGTTAGATGTGATTCCGCTAGGTTTGTCGAGTAGCAATATGCCATTAATTGCGCGACCGCGCCTAACCCTTGACGACACGACTAGGGTTCCCTCAACCCCGAAACCGCTTCATCTGCCGCGATCGCGCGGTCAATTAAAGCGGACAATCGCTGTCCTTTAATGCCGCTGTCATCATAGATAAAGGTGATCTTAGGCGTGGTTCGAAGTTTCATACTGCCCGCTAGAAGACTCCGCAAATAACCCGCAGCGCCCCCTAGAGCGGTCATCGCGTCTTTAATCTGCTCGTCGGTATAATCACCAACAAAACTGACATAAGCTTTACACGTTGCAAGATCCCGACTGACCGATAACTCAGTAATGCTCGCCATGCCAATTCTCGGGTCTCGAACCGCTTCGCGCAGCAGCACCGACAACTCTCTGCGTACGGCATCTGCTACTCTTTCTGATCGAGTAAACTCTCTAGGCATGGCTACTATCTCTTTCCGCTATGGGCCAGATCCAACGCGGCAAACTAAAGCGTGCGCTGCACTTCAGTGATTTCGTAGACCTCGATAAGGTCGCCCGCGCGCACATCGTTATAATCCTTCACGCCTACACCACACTCCACACCATTACGCACGTCTTGCGCATCGTCTTTGAAGCGCCTTAGTGACTCTAATTCGCCTTGATAAATCACTACATTATCGCGCAACACCCGAATCGGCTTGTTACGGAAAACCGTCCCTTCAATCACCATACATCCAGCGATTGCACCAAATTTAGGCGATCTAAATACGTCTCGAACTTCAGCAATGCCAACAATGGTTTCACGGGATTCAGGCGCCAACATGCCGGACAGTGCTTGTTTGACCTCGTCTAGCAAATGGTAGATGACGCTGTAGTACCTGACTTCAACCTCTTCCTTTTCTGCCAATGATCTTGCACCACCCGCCGCACGCACATTAAACCCTAGAACAATAGCCCCTGTGGTGAGTGCCAGATTAATGTCTGATTCAGAGATTCCACCGACACCTGAAGCGACGATATCGACGCCAACTTCTTCTGTTGTGAAGTCGTTGAGTGCGGTGATGATCGCCTCTAGCGAACCGCGCACATCAGTCTTGACCACCAAAGGAAGCGTGCGCATTGCCTGATCTCCGACATTGGCAAACATGTTTTCCAATTTTGCCCCTTGCTGTCGAGACATGCGGTCAGAGCGCGCGCGATGAGCACGTTCCTCTGCAATTTCCTTAGCTTTTCTCTCATCGGCCACAACAAAAAATTCATCCCCAGCATTGGGCGTTTCATCCAAACCCAATATTTCCAGGGGAATTGACGGACCCGCCTCAGAAATCGGCTGCTTAGACTGGTCAACCATGGCCCGAATCTTTCCGACGCTTTCACCCGCCAACACAAAGTCACCCTTGACAAGAGTTCCCTGCTGAACCAAAGCAGTGGCAACAACACCCCGACCTTTGTCTACGCGCGACTCAACAATGACTCCACGCGCTGGACCTGCATCCACCGCCACCAGCTCAAGGAGTTCTGACTGAAGCAAAATCGCATCCAGCAGATCATCAATGCCCTCGCCTGTTTGCGCGGACACTTGAATAAACTGCGTATCGCCACCCCACTCTTCCGGAATCACGCCCTTTGCGCTCAACTCACTCGTTACGCGTTCCGGGTCGGCGCTTTCTTTGTCGATCTTGTTAATGGCTACAACAATGGGTACATCCGCTGCACGCGCATGCTGAATCGCTTCTTCCGTCTGCGGCATCACGCCATCATCTGCCGCAACCACTAGAATAACGACATCAGTGCTCTTGGCGCCACGAGCGCGCATCGCAGTGAACGCAGCGTGGCCCGGCGTATCCAAAAATGTCACCTGCCCTTTGCCAGTGCTGACATGGTAAGCGCCAATATGCTGCGTAATTCCGCCAGCCTCGCCAGATGCCACTCGCGATTCACGAATGTAGTCCAAAAGCGACGTCTTGCCATGGTCAACATGACCCATAACAGTGACCACCGGTGCGCGAGGTACCGCCGTCTCAGCGCTGCGTTGTGCTGAAAACTGCTCGGCCAGTTGGCTCTCTAGATCGTCATCTACAGCAGCAACTGGGGTATGCCCCAACTCTTCCACCACCAAAAACGCGGTCTCCTGATCAATCGACTCATTGATCGAAACCATCACGCCAAGTTTCATTAGGGCACGTACCACGGCAACCGCTTTCAAAGACAAGCTCGCCGCCAAATCGGCAACGCTAATGTTGTCGCCAATCGCAACTTCAATCACCCGCTTTTCTGTCGGCCGCTTGAACAAATGCTTATTGTCAATTTTCAAAGGTGCGGCGAGGGCTGATTTTAAACGACCCTTCTTAGAGCCGTTATCAGCCACCTCGTCAAGTATTAAGCGGGCTTTCTTCTTGGCACTTTTACCAATGGGTTTTTTAAGACGTGGCACCGGATCTTCATCGTTAGGTTTACCACTTCGCCTACCCTTGTCATAGGTTGGTTCTGCCGCGGGTGGGACCACAACTGGGGCTGCGGCAAATTTTTCAGTTCGGTCAATTACCACCTTTTTGTCGCCGGCCTCCGACTGCGCGGCTTTGGTTTTTTCTTCTTCGTCGCGCTCTGCTTTATGCTTGGCCTCTTCTTCGGCCTTACGACGGTTCTCAATCGCAGCAACTCGTTGCGCTTCAACTTCATCCACTGCCAACGCAGCCACTGGGGCATTACTTGGTTCCGTGTCCATAGACGTAACCACCGACACGGGGTCGGCGGCGGGCGCTTCTTCTTCAGCGCGCTTGACGTAAGTGCGCTTTTTACGCACTTCAATGTTCACCGTCTTGCGGTTAGCGGATTTTAGCGTCGTAACTGTTTTTCGGCGCAATGTGATTTTGCTCGGCTCCTGAACGTTTGCGCCATGCAAGCCTTTCAAATACCCCAGCAAAATCTGCTTCTCTGAATCCGATACAGTCGCGGCTGCCTCCGTGTGAGAAAGCCCAGCTTCTTGCATTTGCTTGAGCAAACGCTCCACAGACGCGCCAACAGTCCTCGCTAATTCACTCACTGTCACTTGAGCCATCGGTCGTCCTCTATTACCACTACTTTTTGCTAAGCCTGCTCTTCAAACCAGGGGGCTCGGGCAGTCATAATTAGTGCGGCTGCCCTCTCTTCATCCATATTCTCGACATCCATAATGTCGTCAATCGCTTGTTCCGCCAGATCTTCCATAGTGACAATGTTTTTTGCTGCCAATTGATACGCCAGCTCTTGATCCATTCCCTCCATGGTCAGAAGATCTTCTGCGGGCTGATGACTGCTCAATTGCTCTTCGCTCACCAGCGCCATCGTCAACAGCGCGTCTTTGGCTCGAGCGCGCAACTCTTCTGCTAGGCACTCGTCAAAATCTTCGATCGCGCTCATCTCTTCCAGAGGAACATAGGCGACTTCTTCGATCGTTGTAAAACCCTCTTCTGCAAGAACAATGGCCACGTCTTCCTCAACATCGAGAGCAGTCACGAAGACGTCGACAATACCGGATGCCTCTTGCTGATGTTTCTCTTCGGCGTCCTCCAACGTCATAACGTTGATGGTCCATCCTGTCAGCTCCGATGCTAACCTCACATTCTGTCCGCCCTTGCCAATAGCCTGTGCCAGATTATCGCCGTGCACGGCAACGTCCATTGCGTGTGAGTCCTCATCTACGACGATCGAGCCGACTTCAGCAGGCGCCATTGCGTTAATCACTAACTGCGCTGGATTATCATCCCACAAAACGATATCGACTCTTTCATCGTCCATATCATTGGAAACTGCCTGCACTCTGGCACCCCGCATGCCTACGCAAGCACCCACTGGATCAATGCGCGCGTCCTTACTTTTGACCGCAATCTTAGCGCGTTGCCCGGGGTCGCGAGCCGCCCCCTTAATTTCAATGATGCCTTCAGCAATTTCTGGCACTTCAATCCGAAAAAGCTGAATGAGCATGTCGGGCGATGTTCTAGATACCAATAATTGGGGCCCGCGGGTATCATCCCGAATCCCCATCAAAATCGTTCGAGTCCGGTCATTTATGCGGAAAATCTCACGCCCCACCAATTCTTCGCGCGGCAACAAACCTTCGGCATTATCTCCGAAATCAACGACGATATGGTCCCGAGTCACCTTTTTGACGGTCCCATTCAGCAACTCTCCAACTCTGTCCTTGTAGCGATTGACAATCAACTCGCGTTCCGCGTCTTTCACCCGCTGAACAATTACCTGCTTCGCGGTCTGCGCGGCTATTCGGCCGAACGCAATGTTCTCAACCTGTTCCTCAAATACGTCGCCAACGGCAAGCTTTGGGTCTTTTTCGTGGGCTTCTTCCGTCGTAAGTTGCGTTCCAAGTTCAGCTAGCACATCGTCGCCAACGACATCCCACCACCGGAATGATTCGTAATCTCCTGTCAGGCGGTCAATCATGACACGAATATTAGCGCCCTCATCAAAGCGCTTCTTCGTGGCCATGGCCAACGCCTGCTCAATAGCGTCAAAAATAATGCCACGATCCACGCCCTTTTCGTTTGAAACGGCTTCGGCTACCATCAAAATTTCTTTACTCATCACAACAACCTCGAAGGTGTTAAAATTTCGGGACTAGGTTAGCCCGATCTATGCCCTCAATTGGAAACAGATATTCATTGTCTGCTACCAAAATAATAATCTCGTCGCCTACTACTCCCTGAAGGATCCCTTTAAAATTTTTCCTTTTTTCATAAGGAAAACGGAGTTTCACGACTATTTCTTCGCCCACATATTTCTCGAAGTGTGCAACTTCGTAGAGCGGTCTGTCCATTCCAGGCGACGAAACCTCAAGGGTGTATTCCCCCGATATCACGTCTTCCACGTCCAACAGACTAGCCACTTGGCGGCTCACGCGTTCGCAATCATCGACGCTAACATGTTCAACATCGCGATCAATGTAAATGCGCAGGAGCTTTTTTCTTGCGCCCGACTGCACATCAACTCCCCACAACTGACATCCCAAAGCCTCGATAGCGGGCCGCAGAAGGTTTTGAATCACACGTTCTGCCACCATCATTGGGCCCTTCTATCAACACCAACAAAAAATGGGCCGTGGCCCATTCGTTTTACCGCAAAA
>MDTB01122030.1_pt1 | contig 10159 bp, 5 predicted proteins | sample 811161 | NCBI WGS metagenome assembly MDTB01 (sample SAMN05326650, study PRJNA326480) | marine metagenome | isolation source: seawater | place: Mediterranean Sea | collected 2009
CAGTTACTTTTTTTGGTCAGCAAGAGCGCATAGAGCTGACACATCGGGCAGGAAGCCGGGCTATCTTTGCCCGTGGGGCACTACGTGCTGCTGCATTTGCCTCTGCACAGACCCCCGGTCTGTACAGTATGGATGATGTGCTTGCCTGAGCCTTTTCTTCAAGTTTCTGCAATTTTGGAATCATAACGCAAACGCGCAAAGGCTTCATTCAGGGCAACCGCTAAAGAGGGCTTTTCTGCAGGAGGCATGAATGCCCCGATCTCCAGCTTATTTGCATGATGCCGCAGGTACAGACGGCACCTCTTTTTTTCTTTTGTGTCCAACTCAGCTTTTATCCAGACCCCGTTCAGGCAAATGGTTTTTGAACGGCCTCGCCAGTCTGTTCTTATGATATCTACCTGCTGTGGCGTAATTGCCACTGTTTCCACAAGCTGTCCTGATCTGTAGTTCCATTTAAAGGCATACCAGACAATAAAGATCTCTAGACCCAGAAATCCTAGAACAGGCCATGCTCCAATTAGATAAAAACTCAGCCCTATTAGGCTCATTAGACTGGCCAGCACAGCTATGAGGATACGAAAGCCCTGCAGAGATAAAGAGCGGTGTGGCCAGAGCGTAATTACAATTTTTTCGCCATTTTCCGGCGATTTATCATGAAACCATCGCTGTGTTGTAGGCGTGTCGTGGAATTTTGATTTGCTTTGGTTCATTTTGCTTTATTGCGGTGCTGAATTCATTGAAAGTTAGTCACTTATATGGACAAACTTATGCATTTACCTATTTATAAAAATACGTTTAAGAAAAGGAAAGAGCTCAAAATGCCGCGCAAGGTGCGTCTTTCAGATATCAATCTAATGTTTGCTTTGCTCAGTCGGAACAATCCTGACCCTCAAACCGAATTGACGTTTCAAAATCCCTATACGTTGCTCGTTGCAGTTGTTTTATCCGCGCAGGCAACCGACGTAGGCGTCAATAAAGCAACCAAGAGGCTATTTGCCGAGGCTGACACTCCTAAGGCTATGGTTGCGTTGGGTCTTGAGCAGATCCGCAATCACATAAAAACAATTGGCTTGTTTAATACTAAGGCTAAAAATGTGTTGGCCTTATCAGAAATTCTGATTGATCAGCATGGTGGGGCTGTTCCACAGGACAGAGACGCATTAGAAGCTCTGCCAGGCGTAGGGCGCAAAACGGCCAATGTAGTTTTAAACGAAGCCTTTGGAAAGCCGACGATTGCCGTTGACACACATATTTTCAGAGTTAGTAACAGAACAGGCCTCGCTCCTGGAAAAACACCGGATGCTGTTGAAAAGGAATTGCTTCGCCGTGTGCCTGAACGCTATAAAAAAGGAGCACATCACTGGTTGATTTTACATGGACGCTATATCTGCAAGGCACGTAAGCCGAACTGTTCATCCTGCTCTATTGAACAGTTTTGTTTATTTAAGCAGAAAATAACCTGAACAGACTAGTGTTTAAATTATAATTTTCGTTCATAAAACTGTTGCTGACATAAGGTTTGATTGAGGGGTTTTTTAATAGTGCGCTCACGCATGGCCCAGCTCAGAATTTTAGCATCTCCAGGGGAACGTGCACCGGCTGTGCCAACTATTTTGATAAAGAGATCAATCACACAATCAGCCTGACGATATTGCAATACATGTATAACGCCCTCTGTTCTGTTGAAATCAGCCTTTCCAAATTGAGCTCCAACATAAGAATGAGAACGCCCAACAAGATCTGCCGGATTAAAGGTGGGTTTCACATATGGTTTTTCTGTCTCCAAAGGGGTGGGTGCTTCAACATTAGGCTTTTCTGGCTCTCTAGTGACAGTTTTATTGACAGGCTGTTCTCCCGAACTGGTATCTGTGTGTAAAGGCGCAGCTGCAATATCCTCTACTGTGAGGGCGGTGGATACGGGCGCTATTGGCTGGTTCTGTTCAGCAGGGGTGGCGGCTTTATCCTCGCTGGGTGACATGACAGGAATTTTTGTTTGCGCGCCGGTTTGTGCCTGAATAAGCGGTTGGCAAGCTGTAAGAAGAATTAGTGCAAATAGGCTTGTCAGGGACAAACAAAATGGAATGCGGAAACCGGCATTTATGAGTAACATGTCTTTTGCCCTGATTGTCCAAAATAAATACCGCTATTATCGTGATTCGTTTCACAAAGTGAAGAGCTTAAATAGTCTTGTTTGTGTGAGGGTTAGAAGAACAGCGCTTTATCTAGTAATTTTTCGCAGATACGTTCAATACATCTTTTTCTTAGTAAATTACTCCTGCGGTGTTAACGATTCATAAGCTGCTAGCGCGGCTGCATTCACAAGGTCACTCACAGATGCGCTCATAGGAATAATTTGGAAGGGATATTCACCATTTAAAATCATTGGACCGATGACAGACCCGCCACCAAGCTGCTGCATTAATTTAAAGGAGATATTTGCTGAGTGCAGTCCGGGCATTACAAGAATATTGGCTGGCCCTGTCAGGCGCGAAAAGGGATAACGGCTCTGCATTAAGCTGTAATCAAGCGCAATATCAGCGGTCATTTCACCTTCGTACTCAAATTTCACCTTGCGTTTATCTAGAACTGCAACAGCATCCCTAGCTGTTTGTGTAATTTGGCTTTCGGGACTACCAAAATTTGAAAAAGAAAGAATAGCTACCCTTGGAATATGGCCCATTGAGCGAGCCTTTTCAGCAATCACCTCAGCAATATCAGCCATTTGTTCACCTGATGGCCGTTCATGTATTGACGTGTCGCCCATAAATACGGTTCGACCGCGGGAGACAAGCATGGATGTAGTCACAAATTCTTTGCCTTTTTTTGGTCCAATTACCTGTGTGACATATTCGAAGCTAGCTTGGAAAGAACGTGTCATTCCAGTCACAAGCGCATCTGCATGACCGTTTGCCACCATACATGCTGCAAACACGTTTCTATCGTGATTTACCATGCGCTGGCAGTCGCGTTGTAGAACACCACGGCGTCTCAACTTTTTATACAAGAAGCCTATGTAATCCTTGTTATGGTCGGAAATTTTTGCATTGATAACTTCAAGGTCACTCGCCCCGTCAAGCCCCATATCAGCAATTATCTGCTTGATGCGCACCTCACGGCCCAGTAGAACTGGGTGACCATAACCTGAATTACTGAAGGCAAGGGCTGCCCTGATAGATACTTCTTCTTCGCCTTCCGTGAATACAACACGCTTATTTTCAGGCGTGATGCGTTCAAAGACTTCTTGTAAAAATGAAGCGGTAGGGTCTAGACGGGCTGACAGGTCCCTTCGGTATGATTCGAGGTCATGAATAGGCTTTTTGGCAACACCAGATGTCATTGCAGCTTGAGCAACTGCTGATGAAACAGCTGAAATAAGGCGCGGATCGAAAGGAGCAGGGATAATATAGTCCTCACCATAGCGCATGCTTTCTCCCGCATATGCATCTGTGACTTCATCTGGAACATCTTCTCTGGCCAGCATTGCGATGGCGTGTGCTGCGGCAATCTTCATTTCTTCATTAATGGCTGTTGCTCGGACATCAAGGGCGCCTCTAAAGATATAGGGAAAGCCAAGCACATTATTGACCTGATTAGGATAATCAGACCTACCTGTAGCTATGATAGCATCTGGACGGGCTTTTTTGGCTACATCTGGCATGATCTCAGGTTCAGGATTTGCCATAGCGAACACAATTGGCCTATCTGCCATGGATTTTAGCATATCTGTGCTCATTGCTTTCGCAGCTGATAGACCTAAAAATACATCTGCTCCTTTCAAGGCATCAGCCAGAGTGCGGGCATGTGTTTTCACTGCGTGCGCGGACTTCCATTGGTTCATACCATCTTCTCGGCCTTGATAAACAACGCCTGACCGGTCACACATCAGCACATTTTCATGTTTCACACCCATGGCTTTTATCAGCTCAACGCAGGCGATAGAGGCCGCGCCTGCTCCGCTTGAAACAACTTTGATATCGCGGACGTCACGTCCAGTCAGATGGAGCGCATTAATCAGACCTGCTGCCGCAATAATCGCTGTGCCATGTTGGTCATCATGAAACACAGGAATATCCATCACCTCACGTAACCGCTGCTCAATAATGAAACATTCAGGTGACTTGATATCTTCCAAATTTATGCCGCCAAATGATGGTCCAAGCAGGCTAACCGCATCAACAAAACGGTCAACGTCTTCAGTATCCAGTTCAAGATCAACACCATCAATGTCAGCAAATTTCTTAAAAAGAACAGCCTTGCCTTCCATCACAGGCTTTGAGGCGCCCGCACCGATATTCCCTAAACCCAGAACAGCTGTGCCATTGGAAATTACCGCAACTAGGTTGCCTTTTGCGGTATAGTCATAAGCCTTATCCGCTGACACCTTAATTGCAAGGCAGGGCTCAGCAACGCCAGGTGAATAGGCAAGTGACAAGTCCCGCTGCGTTGTTAGCGGCTTTGTAGGTGTAATTTCAAGCTTGCCAGGACGGCCTGTTGCGTGAAAATTTAAGGCGTCCTGTTTGAGTGACTTTTTCATGAGAATTCGCTACAGAAGTTAAAAAAGACGGGTAAAACGATAAGATATAGCGTAATGCTTTGACGGAGATATTCAAGTCCAGATGAACCACGATGAATGCGCTTGATATAATAACTGCAAAACAGGCCAGACTCACCCCAATGATGGCTCAGTATATCTCTGTGAAGGAACAGTATCAGGAGATGCTGTTGTTTTACAGAATGGGTGATTTTTATGAAATGTTTTTTCATGATGCGGAAGTGGCTGCCGAAGCCCTTGGTATTGCACTGACCCACAGAGGGAAAATAGAGGGTCGTGATATTGCTATGTGTGGTGTGCCGGTTCATGCGTTGGATGGGTATCTGGCCAGATTAATTCAAAAGGGGCACAAGGTGGCGATTTGTGAGCAGTCTGAAACCCCTGAAACTTTTAAGAAGAGAGGTGGAAAAGGGCCTTTGCCGCGTGATGTTGTCCGAGTGGTTACACCGGGCACGCTGCAGGAAGATGAGTTGCTGCAGGCACAGCAGCATAATTTTCTGGCTGCGATTGGACGGGTGTCAGCTGAACTAGCAATTGCCTGGGCAGATATGTCCACTGGCGACTTTTTTGTACAGCCTTGCACTGAATCTGAAATCGAAACTGTTCTTGCAAGGCTTCAGGCTGCAGAGCTGATTTATGCTGATGATCTGGGTGAACGGATGGGCTTTCTTCAATCAGATTTGCCCTTGCATTACCACCTATCTGCAGAAGCTTCAGCTTTCTTTGATCATAAAAAAGCAACAGCCAGGCTGGCTGACTTTTATGGAGTTTCCACGTTGCAGGGGTTTGGCCAGTTCACCCCACCAATGTTGTCAGCTACAGGGGGGTTGTTGGCCTATTTGCAACGAACCCAGCTACAACAGATGCCACGCCTGTCCCCTCCAACCATCCTGTTAAAACAGGCCTTTATGGATATTGATGCAGCAACACGGAAGTCACTAGAGCTGACACATACCCTGTCTGGTGAGCGGGCAGGCAGCTTGCTTCACGCGATTGATTTCACCCACACGGCTGCTGGCGCACGCTTGCTGCACAGCCGCATTTCTGCGCCTCTGACTGACCGATCTCAGATTGAGCTTCGCCTAGGTCTTGCCAGTTGGTTTTGTGATCAGCCGGTTCTGTGTCAGCAGATGTCAGATTATATGAAATTGATTCCTGATTTGGACAGGTCTTTATCACGCATCGTCTCAGGCAGAGGTGGGCCACGCGATCTCGCCAGTCTGGTTGAGGGACTGTGTGGGGCCAGACAGATTGCTACAAGCTGCCTTTCCTCAGACCACATTGATATGAATGATGAAATTGCCAGATTATGCACAGTTGCCCAGGAACCCGCCCAGCTGGGTGATCAAATTTTGCCTGCACTGGCAGATGAACTGCCACTTCTGATCAGGGATGGCGGCTTTATCCTGAAAGGATATAATAGCGAGTTGGATCATCTACGGCAGATGCGTGATGAAAGCCGCCGCCTGATTGCTGGGTTGCAGGCTGATTATGCAGAACAAACAGGCATTTCGTCTCTGAAGATCAAACATAATAATGTGCTGGGTTATCATATTGACGTCCGTGCCGCGCATGGCGAAAAACTGCTTGGCAATGAAAACTTTATTCACCGTCAGACCACAGCTCAGTCTGTCAGATTCACAACGACAGTTTTATCTGAACTTGAAAAGCAGCTCAGCACAGCGGCCGATCGCGCAATTGCGCTTGAAACTGAGCTGTTTGTAGAGCTTGCAGATAAAATCTGTCAAGCATCTGGGCAAATCTGTGAGGCTGCCCATGCGCTGGCCTGTCTCGATATTGCGCAGGCGACAGCACGTCTGGCGGAACGGCATAACTATACACGCCCTTTGCTGACTGACGATATGGACTTCACAATTGAAGCTGGCCGGCATCCGGTTGTCGAACAGGCACTGCCGGCCTCTTCGCCTTTTATTGCAAATGACTGCCAGCTTTCGCCACAGGCAAATCTCAGGCTTCTGACAGGCCCAAATATGGCTGGGAAATCCACCTATTTACGCCAGAATGCGCATATTGCCATTCTGGCTCAGGCTGGATTATTTGTGCCTGCTACCAAGGCTGAGATTGGCATTATTGACAAGCTGTTCAGCCGGGTGGGTGCATCTGATGATTTGGCCCGTGGCCAGTCAACTTTCATGGTGGAAATGGTTGAAACTGCCGCAATTCTTAACCAGTCAACAGAGAAATCGCTGGTTATTCTTGATGAGATTGGCAGAGGTACAGCCACTTGGGATGGGTTGGCTATTGCCTGGGCCTGCCTTGAACATCTGCACAATCAGAACTGTTGCCGGACACTTTTTGCCACGCATTATCATGAGCTGACTAGTCTGCAGAGCCAGCTGAAAAGGCTACAGATTTACGCAATGCAGGTCAAAGAATGGAAGGGTGACATTGTGTTCTTGCATCAGGTTGCCGCCGGGGCAGCCGATAAATCATATGGAGTACATGTCGCGAAATTAGCTGGTCTCCCTTCTGCTGTCATTCACCGTGCTGCTGCCCTTGTCCAGCAGCTGGAAACCCTGTCGCAGGACAACAATGCAGCAGACATGCTGCCTTTATTTGATATGTTGAAATCTGAAAGCACAACCTGTTTGCCAACTGGTCAGGTAACTGTGTCAGAACGCTTGGGTGAAATGCTGGATGAACTGGAGCCAGACGCATTCTCGCCCCGTAAGGCGTTGAGCCTGTTATATGAGCTGAAGGCTGAATATGATAAATCAGGCAGGTAAGGCCTCTTGAGGAGAACAGTTTGCCCTTATCCCCCATACAGATAGAAAAAGTTTCTGCCATTCCTTTGTGGCAGAGATGGCTTTCCCCGCACGAGCTGGTCAGAGATAAGGAGCGTGCGGGCGAAATCCAAATTTTGGATACACAGCTTTTTGCAGAAGAAATCTCTACCATCTATTCAGGAAAACAGACAAAATTGGATCAGAGGGCCGCGCTTCTCAGTTTAAGTAAGTTTAAATTGTCAGAAGGACGAAAGGCTCTTGAAGCTGGTCTTATGCGCGATAGGGATGGTGCGGTTTATGTTGGCGCTCATGCCATTTTGATTGACCAGTTGATTGGCGGCCTTGTTGCTGCTGCCGAAAATTATGTATTTGAAACCAAAGCTCGGTTTGCGCTTATGGCTGTCGGTGGATATGGCCGTGGTGAGCTGGCTCCGCTTAGCGATATTGACCTTCTGTTTGTGATGCCGCAAAGGCATAAGAAATCTGATGCTGAGTTTGTCGAATTTATCTTATATATGCTCTGGGATCTGGGTTTGGTGGTCGGACATGCAAGCCGCACAGTTCACCAGAATATTGCAGCAGCCGGTGAGGATATAACTATCTGTACTTCGCTTTTGGAAATGCGCAGCATTGCCGGTGCCACCTCAGTTTCTGAGCAGATGCTGAGCACTTTTAAACATTGGGTTGCTTACCAGCCAGCAGGCAATTTTGTAGAAGCTAAGTTAGCCGAGCGTGATCAGCGCCATGCCCGGTTTGGTGGGACGCGTTATGCTGTTGAACCAAATGTGAAAGATGGTAAGGGCGGATTACGTGACTTGCACACCCTATTCTGGATCTCAAAATATGCTTATCGGCTGGATCATGTTCGCGGTGTTCTGGGTGCGGGTATTCTGCGGACATCTGAAGCGCGGGCATTTGCCTCTTCGCAACGATTTTTATGGACTGTGCGGTGTTTTCTGCATCAACATCATGGCCGTGAGGATGACAGGCTTACCTTTGATGCGCAAATGCAGCTCGCGCCGCTGATGGGATTTGCTGACCGGTCAGGGTTGCGGGGTGTTGAGCGGTTTATGAAACGCTATTATCTGGCTGCCCGTCAGGTTGGCAATCTGACACGGATTTTCTGTGCGGCCCTGGCGACCGATTTTGATCAGCGTCCACGTCTCAGCTTACGCAAATTATGGGTAGCAGGTGTTGCGCAGCGCCTGAATATCAAGCCATTCACACTAGAAGGTGAACGACTTCATTTACCTGAAAATATGCGTTTTCGTGACAATAAGGATTTGATTTGCGAGTTGTTCTATCTAGCGCAAATCCATGAACTTGATATCCACCCTGACAGTCTACGCCGACTAACCCGTGCTGTACGTTCATTGACGACAGCAGAGCTTCAATCTCTCAAAACACATGGGCGGTTTTTATCTGTTCTGGCAGATAAACACAATCCCGAGCGGGTTCTCCGGCTCATGAATGAGTCAGGATGGCTAGGCAAATATCTGCCAGATTTTGGCCGAATTGTCGGGATGATGCAGTTTGACATGTATCACAGCTATACCGTTGACGAACACACAATTAAGGCAGTTGGAAATATCAATGATATTGAACAAGGCGTCTTAAAAGATATGGCACCTGTTGCCACTCGTCTGGTTCGTGAATTGAATTCCCGGCAAGCTCTGCTGGTGGCTGTTCTATTTCATGATATGGCTAAAGGACGCGGGGGGGATCATTCAGAACTGGGCGCAGAGATTGCAGAGCACCTCTGCCCGCTATTAGGTTTGAATGAGGAAACAACAGAAACAGTGGTCTGGTTGATTCGTCATCATTTGTTGATGAGCAAAACAGCGTTCAGGTATGATTTGAATGACCCACAGACCATTTCAGATTTTGCAGGAGTGGTGCAATCGCCTGAGCGGCTGAAACTGCTTCTAGTTCTGACAGTTGCAGATATTTTGGCAGTAGGGCCGGAAATCTGGAATGGTTGGAAAGCCAGCCTCATGCGGAATCTGTATAGCCGGGCTGAAGCTGTTTTGGGTGGCGCAGCCCCTTCAGAGGTCTCGTCTTTGGCGGCTGCTGATGCAATGCAAACAGCCCGTCATGCTTTGACTGACTGGGATGATGACAGATTCGTTGCACATGCGCAGTTGTTTTACCCCAGTTATTGGACAAATTTTTCGACAGACTCACATGTGCGTCATGCCCGGCTGGCAGAGTCCTTTAATGCTGGTGCGCGGAAACTTCTCATCGATTTTGAAATTGATGATGATAACACTTCTACGATTCTAGTCGTGATGGCTGCAGATCATCCCGGTCTTTTCAGTCGTATCGTAGGTGCTGTTGCCATTGCTGGCTGTTCCATCATGAATGCCCGTATAAATCCCCGCCACGATGGGACAATCCTTGATCAGTTCAGAATTCAGAATCAAAACAGGCAGGCGGTGACAGACCCGCAAACTCAGAAACGCATTTCAAAAACCATAGAACAGTCTCTTGCCGGAGACATTTCGTTGTTTGATCAACTTCAGCAGCGATCAGCGCAAAGGACCAAGCGTCAAAAGGTAATGACAGTGCCGCCACGAGTCATTGTCAGTAACAACCGCAGTAACACGCATACTGTTGTTGAGGTAAATGGGGCGGACAGGCCGGGCCTGTTATATCAAATCACCTATCATCTTGTTCAGCTTGGCTTGCAAATTAATTCTGCAACTGTTTCCACTTATGGTGAGAAGGTTGTTGATGTGTTCTATGTAAAAGATGTCTATGGCCTGAAAATTGAACGTGAAACGACGCAGGATCGAATAAAACACACCCTGATGGGCGTATTTCATCCGCGGGTTCCAAATACAGGTCACGATAAGGAAAG
>MDTB01123568.1_pt1 | contig 10159 bp, 13 predicted proteins | sample 811161 | NCBI WGS metagenome assembly MDTB01 (sample SAMN05326650, study PRJNA326480) | marine metagenome | isolation source: seawater | place: Mediterranean Sea | collected 2009
AACTCCAAGATCTCCTTTGTTTTTAGTATGGTGTTCCCTCATACAAGTTATGTTATCTCTTATTATTTATAAGAGTAACAACTTACCCGTATGTTACTTAGAACAACCAACAGGCTCACCTGGAATCGAACCAGGGACATTCGCTTAGAAGGCGAAGGTTATATCCGCTTAACTATGAGCCCAAGCGGTTGTTCTAAGAAGGCAATTGCTCTATCCAACTGAGCTACAGGGGCAAGTGGTAGTTCCTATCGCCTCTAACCCTGAACTACCAAGGGGGTTACAGCAGTTATCTCTCGACGACCCTTATAATATAACCCAGACTCAACCCTGTGTCAAGCGATTCACGTATTGATTTGAATAATGGGTTCTATTTCCATGAATCCCCCATCCCAACCAGGTGTATGCACCATTCATATAGTATCCGATGGGTTTACCAGGAGTTTTGAACCTAGGTTCTGCAGCTTTCCACTCTCTTTCTGTGACCAGATAAGAGAGTTGTGTCTTAAGAGATGATGGGTCACCACCAATCTGACGGGCATGACGACCAAGACCACGATACCTACCAGAGGTGGTCCATTGGATCAAACCATATCCACCACTATGACAACGATGGTAAGGAACACGAGCTCCACCCTCACAGATGTTAGGGGTGAAACGCGACTCCTGTTGAATGTTACCCATCAGGGTAGCCAGAGCATACTTATCTGTAATACCGTAGTCCTGGAAAAATGCAAGAATAACTCTCTCGTTCTCATTGCAGTTCTCACAAACCCAACGGGGGCCTTTATCTGCTACAATCTCTTGTTCTTGAATCTCTTGTACCAACTCCTCTTTGGTGTTTTCTGTCTCCATCTCATCTAAGATGTCCGACAAGGGAGCTGCGGCTACATTGGTTAGACCAAGGACACCGACGGCACTAGCGATAGTTAAAAAATTAATCATAAGAAATTAAAACTCTACATCCCACCAATCGTTAGGTGGGCACAAATTCATTAGAATTACCTAAAAAGGTTAACATAGGTTACAATCCCATGTCAAGGCTTCTTTGTCTCAGCTGGGGCAAGGACGACAGGAGCCTGTTCAATCCTAATGGTTTGAGCTGGGGCTGTCTGAGATGCTTTCTCAATCAGTCTCTCCATATCAACCTTACTTATACCACCTGATGCAGCTGCACCATTGGCACCCTTCTTAGCAGTCTGAACACCAAAAGTGGCTAAGACTCCTGTGAATACAGAGGCGATGAAGGTGGGGTCTAACTTCTGTTCAGGAATACCCAGAGCTGGAGGGAGTTTGATATAAGCCAGAGTAAGGATACCACCAGACCAGATAAGAATACCAAGCCTAACAAACGTAGAAAGGATGGCCAGTTGTTCCTCAGAATCGTCCATCTTCTCTTTAATTTTTCCAAGTGGACCCTTTTTCTTGGGTTCGTCCTTCTTGACCTCATCCTTAGGAGCGTCCATATCCTTAGAAATAACTGAGGTTATTTATCAAAATAGTCTTTACGAAAATAGCGACCTAGAACATTACTATTATAGTACTTGGGTGTGCCATCATCCATACTCTCAGTGAGTACATTATTGAGGAAGAGTTGTCTGGTTTCCTCGTAGTTTACCCTTCCACCAGTTGAATGGAGTGACAAGATTTCTCTCCTAAAATTGAACTTGCCAAGTTCTTTAATATCGGCTTTAAGTTCTGGACTACTTCCGTAGTATTTTTTCCAGTCACTCTCAGATGTAACTCTTCGTCGTTTCTTGTTCGTACCATCAGGTCTAGGATTTCTTCTTGAGTAAAAGTATTTTCTCCCAATGTATCTTCTGTTGGTTTGGATATTAGTAATACAATAGACGAAACCGAAGTAATCGCCAATATCGCAAGAATCAAAGGCTTGGCCATTATATATCCAAGGATTTTCATAACTCACATATCCATTTTACTCTGGTGTATTTAGAGAGTGATTTTCAACCAAGGAAACACAGGGTCTATGACTCCTACCAGTCGAAGCATACCTTCAGCAAATAGAGCAAGAACAACCCAACCGACAGACATAGAAATAACTGATGCATTTCTATTATGTTTACGAATTGCGGCATCGATCATCTCACTTAGTTCTACGTTTTCGCCCTTTACAATCTTTGAACATATGGCTTCCAGTCTCAGTCTGTAGTTGGACGATAACATAGGCTTATTCCTTTGATAATATTTATTTACAAATAAAAAGGGGACCGAAGTCCCCTCATATCAAAGTTTAAATCCAGAAAATGTATCCTTCTTAACGTCCTGTTTGATACCTCCAACCACATAACTCTCCACTTCTGTTTCTTGTGGTGCCACTTGTAATCCCTTTGATGAGATCCAGTGTTGTGTCCAGGGTAGTGGATTGTTTTTGGCTGCGATATCGTAGACAGGTTTTAGTCCGATTGCCTTCATTCTTCTATTTGCAATCCATTCAACATATTGCTTGAGAAGTGTGTCATTAAGACCAATCATGCTACCATCTTTAAACAGATAGTCAGCCCATTTCTTCTCCTCGTTTACTGCTCTGTCGAACATTGTGTAAACCCACTCTTCTTCTTCTCTTGCGATAGTTGCCATCTCAGGGTCATCACCATCTCTCCACTTGTTCAGGATGTTCTGGGTGATAGCCAGGTGTTGGTTCTCGTCTCTTGCAATCAGGGAGATAATCTTTGCTGATCCCTCCATGAGTTTAAGTTCACCAAAGGCGAAACTACAAGCAAAACTAACGTAGAACCTAATACCTTCAAGAATGTTAACGTTGGCGACTGCTCTGTATAGTTTTCTTTTAACATCTTTGAGATTACTTTGTGCTTGGGGGACTTGTTCTAACTGATGAATCCAAGCATTACTACTACCATACTGTTGTGCGGAGTTAATGAAGTCATCATAGGACTCCGTTACACTCCGAGCACGTTCAAGGATTCTCTCATCAGTAATGATTTTATCAAAGACCACAGAAGGGTCTGAGTAAATATTCTTGATGATGTATGTGTAGGAACGACTATGGATCATCTCCATAAATCCCCAGACTTCCATACACGCTTCTAGTTCAGGTAATGAACAGTAAGGGATGAAAGCCATCCCAGGACCACGCCCTTGTATACTGTCAAGCATAATTTGATACTTGAGGTTGGACGTATAGATATGTTTCTGTTCAGGGCGAAGCGTTTGGTAGTCTGCCCTATCTTTCTGCAATGAGACCTCCTCAGGTCTCCAGAAGTATCCAAGTTGTTGGGTGGTGAGTTTCTCAAATACTGGATATTTGTATGAATCATAACGCTGAACCCCTAAGGGTTTTCCAAAAAACATGGGTTGTTTCTTTGGGTTGGTGGGTTCGGTGTTGAATACCGTCATCCCTTTCACTTCATTCATAACATTGTCTCCCTCAGAGGAAACCCTAAATTGAACACGATTCACACTCTCCCTCCTCTACTTGACTTAACTCTAACAAAAATTTCACACACACTATTTACCTCTCTAAAATATTTGAGTTTCATCATACTCCAAGATTATGGTTTTGTCCATTCTTTATTGGACTTTTAAACTTTCGTCAAATTTTACAACTTTCACAATCTTCTTCTTCAGCACCAGAAAGTTCTTGGAGGAGTGATTGGAGATTGGGTTTTTCCTCAACTACTTCATCAGTTTTAATATCATAAGTATTTTGATAATAACTTGTTTTCCATCCATACTTATATGTAGTTAGGAAGTCATTTGCCATCACGGACACAGGGACTTCATTGTCAGGGTAGTGTTCAGGATTGTAACTCCAGTTCCCACTGATTGCCTGATCGAAGAACTTTTGCATGACTGCCACCACATTGATATACCCAGTGTTATCAGGCATATCCCAAAGGAGAGTATAGTTGTTCTTAAGTGTACCATACGAGGGGACAATCTGTTTGAGTGGTCCCTTCTTGGATTTCTTAATGGACAAGTAATCGCGAGGTGGTTCAATTCCATTTGTGGCGTTTGACACAACGGAACTGCTCTCCGATGGCATCTGTGCGGACAGAGTTGAGTGTCTAAGCCCGTAGTTGAGGATATCGAGTCTAAGAGCTTCCCAATCATGGTTCAGTGTATGAGGTGTGATTTCATCTACATCCGTCTTGTATGTATCAATGGGAAGAATACCATCAGAGTACTTGGTACGACCGAAGTATTCACAATGGCCTTTCTCCATAGCCAACTTGTTGGAAGCCTTCAACAGGTAGTATTGGAAGGACTCAGACAACCCGTGAACAGCATCCCATGCCTCTTGTGAGTCATACTTGAATCCGAGTTTAGCCAGGTAGTGTGCCAGTCCAATGAAACCAATACCCAGGGAACGACGTGCCTTGGTTGCAATCTCTGCTGCCTTGATAGGATAGTTCTGGTAGTCAATCAACTCATCCAGAGCTCTTACAGACAGGTCACAGAGCTCTTCCAATTCTTCATCAGACTTGATACGACCCACATTGACAGCCGACAGGATACACAGAGCAATCTCTGAGACCTCATCGTCAATATGTTGTAGGGGATATGTGGGTAGTGTGATCTCCTGACACAGGTTAGACATCTCTACCTTGTCCTTGAAGGATGAGTGGGAGTTACAGTGGTCCAGGTTCATAATGTAGATACGACCTGTCTCTGCTCTCTCCTTGAGGAGGTTCAGAATAAGTTCTTGAGCCTTAACAGTCTTCTTTGGAACAGACTCATCTCGTTCATAACGAACATATAGCTCATCAAATCTATCAGTACCAAAAGTCTCATAGAGTCCAGGTACATCATGCGGTGAGAACAAGCTAATTTCTCCATCCTGGATGAAACGCTCGTAGAAAATCTTTGAAAGTTGGATGGAGTAGTCAAGCTTCCTCACGCGATTGTCTTCTGTACCCTTGTTGTTCTTAAGAACCAGGATGTCTTCTATCTCTTGGTGCCAGATGGGGAAGTGTACGGTTGCTGATCCTCCACGGATTCCGTTCTGAGTACAGCATCGTACAGTAGATTCAAACTTCTTAAGAAATGGAACAACACCCGTGTGTTGAACTTCTCCACCTCTGATTTTGCTGTTGATCCCACGGATTCTACCTGCGTTAATACCGATACCAGCCCTTTGTGCGACATACCTGCCAATAGCCATATCGCTACTAAAGATACTATCGAGGGTGTCATCAACATCAATGAGAACACAAGATGCAAATTGCCTGAGTGGTGTTCGCACCCCTGCCATAATGGGTGTCGGGATGTTGATTCTGTGTTTGGAGATTGCGTCATAGTACCTCTTGACGTATGAGAGACGAGTCTCCTTAGGATACTCCTGGAAGATCGTCAAAGCGATCATGATGTACATGAACTGGGGGGTTTCGTAGAGTGTCCCAGTGCTTCTGTCTTGCACTAAGTATTTATCTACAACCTGTCTCAATCCAGCATATGTGAACAGGAAGTCACGACCATGATCTAGGAAGGATTCGGCCTTGTTAATCTCTTCCAGAGAATACTTTTCAAAGATACCCTTATCATAGTGACCATCATAGGCATTCTCAGTGATGTGATCCACCAGAGAGGGGATGTTTTGTTCCTTACCATAGATCTGTTTCCTCAAGGAGAACAAGAGGAGTCTAGCCGCCACAAACTGATAATTAGGATGCTCCAGATCGATGAGATCACTAGCACTCTTAATAAGGATCTCCTGAATTTCCGCAGTTGTGATTCCATCATAGAACTGAATACCTGATTGCATCTCTACCTGTGAAGCAGATACACCAGCCAGACCCTCACATGCCTCATGGACCATTAGGTGCATCTTATCCAGATCTAAATGTTCTACACGTCCGTCTCTTTTCTTAACTTTAGTTCTGTTGCTCATACTTTTTTCCAGGTTGTAAACTTTAACTTTGCTTCTAGACCTTTATAGGTATTAGATTCTACCAGACTCTTTACATTGTGTCCAGCAAGGACCATATCATTTATGTCCTTTTCTGTGATGTTGCTTGGCCAGATGACGACTCTTTCGCCTCTCTCAATACATCCTCCAATCCTTCTGACAATTTCTTTATTACGGGGTTCATTATCGTAGACAAAAACAAGAAGGTCTCTTTCAAGATCACCAACTTCACCATCACTACCACACAGAGCCACACTATTGTTGAGGAAAGTGCTGTCGAAGGGTCCTTCGACCACATAGACTGGTAGTTCTTTATTGATGTTGTCAAGTCCGTATATTTTGGGAGCATCTTCCTCCAACATAATGGTTAAGTATTTAATAGGATTAGAACTTAGGGCTCTTCCTTGAAGACCAATAAGTTGTCCATCCCTGACAAGAGGAATGACAATCCTCTCCTCACCATACTTGATGTCCTTAAATGTATTTGGAAGTAATGAGTTAATAAACTCTTGGAAGTTCTCAGCATAATAAAACTCCCCATCAAAGATACCTCTTCGATGTAGATAACTCTTGGACTTGTCTACATCAAAAGCGCCCAACAAATCAAGAGTGACTTTGTTTTTAAATACGGGTTTAGAAGAACCCAACCTAGAGAATATCTCTTCAGGTGCTTCAGCAACAAAACCTTTTCCGGTGTGACCTTCTTTAAACTTCTCAAAGGTATAACGTTTGTGGGCAGGTCCATCAAAGTCCTTCAACCAATTATTAAATGACAAAGAAGCACCACAATTGTGACACTTGAAGTTAGTGTTGTTCTTTACCTGATAGAAGTAGGCTCTGGCTTTATTCTTATGCTTCTTACTATCTCCGCAGATATTGCAGCGGAAGTTATAAAGATTGGGCTTTACCTTTTTAAACTTCTGAAGTCTTGAGGAGATTTCATTGATGAATTTACCATCAACATAATCCATACATGTAAGTCTAACTCTTTCTTACTATAACCTCTTGTGGGGCTGGTGTCAAGATGTTTTGAAATATACCACCTGCTCTGAACATCAAAGATATTGTTAATACTATACCCATTCCAATCCAGACCTTCTTCTCTAGTCCAGATATTCTTGACAGGACAAGGTTATGATCGAAGTCCATTTTATCACGGAGTTTGTCAATCTTTGTAAATAATAACTCGTCAATTTTTTCTTGTTTTGTAATTCTTTCTTCATGAACAGCAAGCATTCTGCTAACTGTTGTATTTACCTCAGACAGTTTTTCAATGGCAGTGTCCAGTCTTGAGACAATGGTATGAATGTCTTCAATCTTTTGTTCTAATACTGCAATTTTAATTTGATTGTCCATTCTGAGGTTTGAAGTATGGGTTGAAGTCTAAAGCTTTTTTCTTTGCCTTTCTTGCAGCTCTCTTTTCCTTCCTATCCATCAGGTCTTTGATGGCTTTTCTGACAAATTTATTTCTTCCGTCAAACTTAATGGGTTGATCATACCCAGCTGTTGGTCCCTTTGCGGGAGAGGATGAAGTGAATCCACCTGATTGTCCAGGTGCATTGGCTACCATACCTTCTTCATTCACACTGAACTCTTGATACATTGCAGACTTGAATGCATCAATGAATCTATCAATCTTATCCTTTTCCATCTGTCATCCTATCGAGTTCTTGGTAGATCTGATCATCAATCTCTATATCATGGATATAGGAGTGAGGATGCTCAGGAAGTCTGTCTAGAAATACAACGAATGTTTTCACAGCAGACCATAGATGTTTTTCTATCTTAAAGAATAACATCGGAGTAGTGGCTTCACCAAAAATATTATAGAGAATAATAAAATGATTAATCAGAAGATGAATCTTCAAATCACCACTACTCTTATATCGTTTAAGTAACCTTTTGATGTATCGAAAATGATTTAAATCCTTGTCGAAGTCTTCTTTAGTGACTGCTTGAGGATTCTCATAATTTTTAATAGCAAAGAGGAGAAAGTTATCCTCGTTCAATTCATTAAATCTCATTTACATCATTCTGCTGTAGGATATCCGATGCTGTCAGTACCGGTTGTAATACCAGACATAGCGACCAGAACTTCTCTCTTGACTCTGAGGTTGCCAAGGTTATCTAGGTAGGTTGTAACACCAACCCAGCCAGCATCTGCTTTCGAATACTCAGTAGCGTAAGTTGTATTCTGAGCATCAGTGTCAGAAATACCATATACCAATGAGTCATCTGTTCCGTAAGACGCTTCACTATACTTAGAGTCCAGAACAGACGACTTAGGAAGCTGACTGACTGTGAACTCAGCTCCAGAAATAGCCGCGCCACTCAGACCCATAGTTGAACCGATTGTAAGTGACTCAGAACTAGCGATACTAACAATTACAGCATCACCAAAGTAAACGCCACCGCCACCTCTTGTTCCAAATCTAATTACGTCACCCTCAGAGCATCCTCCAGCAATACCAAAAGAAGTTCCGGCTCCTGTCACAACGCCAGAGCTGTAGTCCAGAATAACTGTACCAGCAGACCCTACATTGTCATTGTTTCCCCAAAGTGCCATGTCTTTATGCCCTTGTATGAATTTATAAGCTAAAAATATTTATAAAAAAACGGGAGACGCTGCCCCCCGTTATGTCATTCTTTGGTCTTAATGGCCTCAACCACAGTTTCCAAAAGTTTATCATCCATATCAGTCTTAGTAAGTTTTACTGCCTTACCAAGGATAGCGATACAAATATCAATCAATTTTTCACCAAGTTCCTCATTGTCGGGAATCTTAGAAACAGCATCAGTAATGACTTTAGATGCCAGTGAGAGAAGAAGTGCAGACATAATTTAACCAGTAACTCAAACTATATATGATTTACTGTGGTTTTTCTGCTTGTAATTTGGCGGCGATAGCCATCTCCCTTCTCTTAGTCTTGCTTTTCCCCTTGAATTGGGGAGCGTCGGACTTATAGAAATCTTTGACGACATCGCCCATGTCTGCCTTCTTCATATTAATCTTTTCATCAAGTTCGACTACCTCAAGGATAGTACCACCGATGGCTTCAAATGCCTCACCCATAGCAGGGTTGATCTTAATTTTATTTTTCACGTTCTTATCTTCAATCTTTCTCCTGGCCTTTGTGTCAGTCTCAGGCTCTGAGGAAGGGATATCTGCGACTTCACGCAGTTCATCTCTCCAGCTGTAAAACTTTTGTGCCATGATACTTTACTTTTTCCTGTACTTATTTAGAAATGCCATGATACTAAATGACTCTTGTTTCTGTCCCTTGTATGGTTTACCGCCTTGTTGGAGATTGGTTTTCTCTCCTTTATTGAACCCAGGTGTCATGTCAGAGGCATACTTAAAGTAACCATCTGTACCAATAAGAGTGTTTGGTTTACCTTTTACTCTCTCCTTTCTACTCATCTTGACTTCTGAATACTCATTGATATCTCTAATCCAAGACTTGAACATAATATCATCCTCTGTTACACAGATCAAATAGTTAGTTCCTCTACGAATAATCTTACCAACCAATCCAGTATTCAAGTTTTCAACAATAGTATTCATCTTGAAGATGTTACCTGACACATAGTTCTCTCTCAGGTTCTTCCAGTCAAACTTAGGTGCAATCTCCCAGAGATTCCATCCTTCCTTGACATTCATATTCTTTCTAACAGTATTCATTAAAGTCTTAACAGCCTTGTCATCCATGGTATCAGGGATACCAGATCTGAATGTCTCAAAGTCACCATCAGCTGCTGCCTTTCTCATCTTAGATGCTGACATTCCCTCAACACCTTCTGCATCTGCATCTCTCTCACCTGCTGAGATGACTTCGATCTCATCAAAATCATACAGGTCACCATTGTATTTCTGTGCCAGGTTGTCAAACTCAACAACTCTATCAGACCCTACAACGATCTGAACGTTTTCATATCCTTCTTTGTCTGCTAGTTTAAGAGCATCAAAGATGGACTTGACACTCTCATCATTTACGATGTCATCCTTGTAGTCAGGGAACATCTTACCCATGACTTCTACTTTTTGACCTGGATCAAGAGGGTTCTTCTTAGGATCAAATGATCTTGAAGGATAGATCTTAAGGTCTCCTTGTCCTGCAATGTTTGCAGCACCATCAAGAAGTTTTTTATGTCCTACTGTAGGAGGGTTGAATCTACCAAATACAACAGTGAGTGTTTCATCCGACTTATTACCTTCTGTTCCTTCTTCTTCACCTTTCTTAACTTGTCCTTCTTCCTCACCACTAGTCTTCTTGT
>MDTB01172334.1_pt1 | contig 10159 bp, 6 predicted proteins | sample 811161 | NCBI WGS metagenome assembly MDTB01 (sample SAMN05326650, study PRJNA326480) | marine metagenome | isolation source: seawater | place: Mediterranean Sea | collected 2009
AGGCTCGGGCTCAGGCTCTGGCTCAGGCTCAGGTTCTGGCTCAGGCTCTGGCTCAGGCTCTGGCTCTGGTTCTGGTTCTGGTTCTGGTTCTGGCTCTGGTTCAGGCTCAAGAGCGCCGCTCTCAGGCAAAAAGAAAAATATTACCCAATTGTTCTCTAAGACACTAATTGCTCCACGAAGTACGCCTACATTGCCATATTGGACACTACTAACTAACTCCTGCATCGTCATGCCACCGCCACTGAAATCATGATTTAGATGACCGTACACCCCATTGTGATAATAGTATATATTTACTCTAGCAACTGGATTACCAAAAACAACAATTGCCCATGAAGATCCCGATGAAAAAAGCGGCCGACTAACAATATTACGAATCTCATTGCCTATATTTGAGTCAAAGATATACTGATATGTTGCATCACTCATACTCGCCATTAGATTTGATGGAAAAAACCATGCACCAAGAAGGTTCATTTGGTTCATTATTAATACATCATCTCCGAGCGATCTTGCGAGAATATATGGGGTTCCAGCAGCACTTCCAAAATCGTTCAGTTCTCTATAATAAAATTTTGCGATAAGCCCTGTATTTGTGGTCTCTGAAGGTGTGGCCATGGTGAATGTGTAATTAGGCTCAGCTTCTGGTTCTGGCTCAGGCTCTGGCTCTGGCTCTGGCTCGGGTTCTGGCTCAGGCTCCGGTTCTGGCTCAGGCTCTGGCTCAGGTTCTGGCTCAGGTTCTGGCTCAGGTTCTGGTTCTGGCTCGGGCTCTGGTTCTGGTTCTGGCTCAGGTTCTGGCTCAGGCTCCGGTTCTGGTTCTGGCTCAGGTTCTGGCTCAGGTTCTGGCTCAGGCTCGGGTTCTGGCTCAGGTTCTGGCTCAGGCTCAGGCTCGGGTTCTGGCTCAGGTTCTGGCTCAGGCTCAGGTTCTGGCTCAGGCTCGGGTTCTGGCTCGGGCTCAGGCTCAGGTTCTGGTTCTGGTTCTGGCTCTGGTAGTGGTGGTGGCTCAGGCTCGGGCTCTGGCTCAGGGTTAACAACCCTTGCGAACAATGTAACCCAATCAGCCACTTCCCTATCACTATATCGAGTTTGAATAGATAATATTTTATCTCGTGTGAACCCCAAAGCCGACGAATTAACAACTTGACCTATTATCCAACGTTCGTAAGCACCTGTTACACCGCTAAGCAATGAATACCTATGATTATAATGACTAGCTTGGTGTAACCCATCAAACTCCCAGGCCTCATTGCTGGTAGGAGGGGCAAATCCTGAAGTTGAAAGAGACCCTTCAATTAATGTTCTAGTATTATTTACAAATGGAGTAGTCTGCGTCCAAACCATTTCTCTCGAATTGCTGTCTCTCATCTTAAATTGAATTGTTTCGCCATCAAAATATTGAGACCTAGTGTCTTCATTATTTATTTCATTTAAAATAGAAAAGTTATCATCACCTGCACTACCAAGAGGAAAGTCTTTTATTGCGGGCAAAATTGGTGGCCATTGGTGTGTCCCAGTTTGTCTAAAAACTAATTTCCAGATGATCTCTTCCTCAGGTTCAGGCTCTGGCTCAGGTTCAGGCTCTGGCTCTTGAGGCGGGGTTAACACACTTACTCGGGGACCCCAATTATATAGCTGTGTAATTTCACTTTGACTTAATTGGCGGTGCCACACACGGAATGAATATAACTGTACGCCATCACAATGTTGTCCAGATCCGCCGTCAGCCCGATTTCCTACAATAAAATCACTAGTTCTTCCATCAAAATTAGGGCGGTCAATGAAGCCACTAGCTTCAGTATCTTCTTGAGGATAATGTTGGTTATTTATCCAAACACCACGGTTAAATGGTCCACCACCATCATTTGTTGATGTTGATTTATATTGATATCCTACAATATGAAGAAGGATATTAGGATATGCTGCAATGAACCCTGGATTGCTTAAGTCTGTATATGTACCATCGCTAAAATCGCCGGGAGTCATACCTATTCCACCTACACGTCCATCTGATAACGTTAAATATGGACCCCAGCCAGTTTCTTTCCCGATGAGCCACCCTCTGGGCGTGGAGGCGTTAGTGGGGGATTCAGGGAATCTATTTGCGAGCGGATTTAATTTTATCCAAACTTCAAAAGTAAACCCAATATTTACATTACTTATAAGATCTATATCGTTGTTAAGATAACTTACATTCGGATAGCTTGGAGTGATTTGATTTGCGTTCTGTATAAGATAAAAAGTGCCATCATTGTCACTATCACGTACCCATGCACGTGGAACTGGGGTACGACTAGTTGTAGGAGTCCCAGAATTATTTGTATAAATCGAAGGCCATGTGTTTGAGTCTCCTGTTATGGATGCAACATATTCCATTTGCAAATCTCCAGTATAAATAGATCGTTGTATGAGTTGTGCAGGCGTACTATACATTGCGTACAATTCAACCCAATCAGCCACTTCGCTTGAACTGGTTTGAGTTTGAATAGATACTAATTTATTTGGTTCAAACCTGAAAGCCGACGAATTAGCAACTTGACCTATTAACCAACGGTCCCAAGCTCTTTCGACACCGCTAAGCAATCCATACCGAAAATTATGATAACTAGCTTCGTGTAACCCATCAAAGGCCCAGGCCTCATTGCTAGTAGGAGGGGTAAATCCTGTAGTTGAAATAACGGCAATTAATGTTCTTGTATTAGATACAAATGGAGTAGTCTGCGTCCAAACCATTTCTCTCCGAATCCCTGCCTTACTGTCTATCATCTTAAATTGAATTGTTGTGCCAACAAAATATTCAGCCTTAGTTCTTTCATCATTTATTTCATTTAAAATAGAAAAGTTATCATCACCTGCACTACCAAGAGACCCAGTTTTTATTAAATCAAGATTTTGTTCCCATAAGTACGGGGCAGTTTGTCTAAAAACTAATTTCCATGATGGAAGAGACTCCATATATATATATATATATGATCATGAGATATTAATAAACGTAAGGGATATTCACTGTATTTTAAATAAAATTGAAATAGTTTAGACACTTGTTGTGAGTTATATAGAGAATGTCTGAAGCCAAACTAGCCAAGCAGTACCAGAAAAAATCTGATAGGGAACATGTGCTCGATAATCCTGATACCTATACAGGGTCGATGGAGCCCACCGAGTACAGTACCTATATATATAACGATGCGACCGAAAGCATCGTTGCGAAGGATCTTACCATGATCCCAGGTCTTTATAAACTATTTGATGAAGGTGCTGTAAATTGTCGTGATCATCAAGTCCGACAACAGCAAGCTTTTGATAAGTGTGTTCCTAACACATTCCCTGTAACGCACATTGATTTCGATATTGCTGATGATGGAACAATTACTATGTTTAATGATGGTAATGGTATTGATGTTGCCGAACATCCTGAACATAAGCTTTGGATTCCTGAAATGATATTTGGTCACCTTCGCACTTCAACTAACTATGATAAAACACAAAAGAAAATTGTTGGTGGAAAGAACGGATTTGGATTTAAACTGGTTCTTATTTGGTCGTCTTGGGGCCGCATTGAGACTGTTGATCATGTTCGCGGTCTCAAATATGTTCAAGAGTTTGAAAATAATCTTACTGTTCGTCATGAACCTAAGATTAGTAAATGTCGTAGTAAACCATATACAAGTGTTTCATTCCGACCAGATTTTAAGAGACTTAATATTGATGGATTTAGTTCAGATATGCTAGCACTCTTTAAGCGTCGTATTTATGATATTGCAGCTGTAACTGATAAAAAGGTGAAGGTTAAGTTTAATGGTGCCACTTTGCCTGTCAAACACTTTCAACAGTATGTTGATATGTATATTGGCAGTAAGAGTGATACCAAACGTATTTATGAATCAAGCAACGATCGATGGGAATATGCAGTTTGTATGGCTCCAAAAGAAGAGTTCACACAGGTATCATTTGTAAATGGTATATTTACTTCTAAAGGCGGAAAACATGTAGACTATTTGCTTAATACTATTGTCAGAAAGCTATCAGCATACATCAAGGCAAAGAAAAAGATTGATGTTAAATCAAGCACAATTAAAGAACAGCTTATGTTGTTTGTGCGATGTGATATTGAAAATCCTAACTTTGATAGTCAAACTAAAGACTACATGACTACTCCACAATCTAACTTTGGTTCTAGTTGTGATGTCAGCGATAATTTCATTGAAAAAGTCGCTAAGATGGGTGTTATGGATGCTGCTTGTGCCCTTACTGAGGTAAAGGAAAACAAAGCAGCAAAGAAAACCGACGGCTCAAAGACCAAAAATGTACGTGGTATACCTAAGCTTGTTGATGCCAACATGGCTGGTACAAAAGATAGCAAGGACTGTACTCTACTTCTTGTGGAGGGAGATTCGGCTAAGGCTGGTGTCGTATCAGGCCTAAGTCAAGAAGATCGAAATTGGTTTGGTGTTTATCCACTTAGAGGTAAATTGTTTAATGTTCGTGGAGAGCGAGCGACTCGTGTTGCTAGTAATAAAGAAATTACTGATATTAAGCAGATTCTTGCACTTGAGACAGGAAATAAATACACTGCCGAAAGCGCAAGCGAAAAGCTGCGATATGGTAAGGTTCTATTCCTTACTGATCAAGATCTTGATGGAACACATATCAAAGGACTTTGCATTAATATGTTTGAGTCTGAATGGAGTACACTAATTCAAGTCCCAGAGCTATTTGGATTTATGAATACTCCTATCTTGAAGGCTCGGAAGGGCTCTCAGGAAATAATGTTCTACAATGATGGTGAATATGAAGCTTGGAAAGAAGAAAATGATCTTCGTGGATGGAATATAAAATATTACAAGGGTTTGGGTACTTCTACTGCAAAAGAGTTTCGAGAGTATTTCGAAAATAAGAAGATTGTAATGTTTAATTGTAGTGGACCAGAATGTCGCGATCGAATTGATATGGTGTTCAATAAAAAGCGAGCTAGTGACCGTAAAACCTGGCTTGAACATTATGATCGTGATGATTTTATGGATACTTCACTTGAAGAAGTTAGTTATGGTGATTTTATCGATAAAGAGATGATTCACTTTTCAAAATATGATTGTGAACGATCTATTCCAAATCTTATGGATGGTCTTAAAACCAGTCAACGTAAGATCTTGTTTGCAGCATTTAAAAGGAAGCTAGTTAACGAAATCAAGGTTGCTCAGTTCTCTGGATATGTATCAGAACATTCAGGATATCATCACGGCGAACAGAGTTTAAATGGTGCAATTGTAAATATGGCACAAAACTTTGTTGGTTCTAATAATATAAATCTACTGTTACCAAATGGTCAGTTTGGTACTCGGCTTCAAGGTGGCAATGATTCAGCGAGTGAAAGGTACATCTTTACTGCTCTCGCAAATATAACAAGAACTATCTTTCGTATTCATGATGATAAGGTTCTTCGTTATCTTGAAGATGATGGAACTCCTGTTGAACCAGATTGGTATGCTCCTATTATTCCAATGATTCTTGTGAATGGTTCAAAGGGTATTGGCACTGGTTTTAGTTGTGATATTCCGCCGTTCAATCCAACTCAGATTATTCAGTATATGCAAGCTAAAATCGCTGGAAATCCAACTAATCTGATTGATATTGATGTCTACTATGAAGGCTTTAAGGGTGAAGTTAGAAAAGTTGATGATCGGCGGTATCTTATCAAAGGAAAGTGTACAGTAATTGATGAAAAACGAGTGCATATTTCCGAGTTGCCAATCGGTACATGGAGTGATGATTATAAAGAATATCTTGAAACGCTAATTGATGGAGATGGTAAGAAAAAAAATGGAGTTCTTAAAGAGTACGAAGACATGAGTAGTGATAAGGTAGTAAATATAACTGTTATATTTAGTCGTGCAAATGATATTCAGAAGCTATTGATGACTACAACCGACTATGAATGCAATGGTCTTGAAAAGTTATTGAAACTATATACTACTCAAACGACTACTAATATGCATATGTTTGATGAAAAAGAAAAATTGCGTAAGTTTGAATCTCCACAAGAGATTATTGATTATTATATGGATGTCAGGAAAAATGTATATATACAGCGTAAAAAATACTTGCTTGCTGAGCTTGATGCACAGTTAATGAAATTGTCAAATAAGGCAAAATATATTATGGAAAATCTAAGCGGAGATGTGGATCTACGCAGAAAAAAGAATGATGTTATTGTAGCATTGCTAACAGATCGTGGATACGACATGATCGATAGTAGCTATAACTATTTGACAAAAATGCCGATGGATTCAGTATCTGAAGAAAATGTTGCCAAGACTCTACAAGAGAAGGGCGACAAAGAAACAGAACTAGAATTACTTAAAGCAACAAGCGAAGATGATATGTGGCTAGCCGAACTCGCTGAGTTTAAAAATGACCATACAAAATACTGTGCATTACGTGAAAAAGAAATGATGCTTACAAATAAGAGTTCAAAGAAAAAGTCCAATACATCAAGAAAGGTAGTAAAGCGTAAAGTTAAATTGACTCCAGAAAAGTAAAAAATAAAAAACAAAAATAAATAATTTTTAAATTATAATTTTTTCATTTTATAATAAAACATAATATTATTCAATTTGAACATATAATATTTATCTAAAACCATTTTTTAAGAAGAAGTTGCTTATCATTTACTGTAGACATAACAGGATGAGCAATAGGTGTATACATCTCACTAGCATCTCTAATGTATTTCATATAACCTTCTGCCTCTCCATATACTTGACCAATAGCGTAATCTAGAACAAGACTATTAAGAGCAGCGATTTGTTTTGAAATATTACCAGCATCATTGGGTGAATATTGTAAAAAAATACTTCTCATTACGATTTTAAGTTCATCTGAATTTTGTTCTGATATTAAATATTGTCCATTTGATCGCTTGTAAACACCCGCTCGCAAACCATTTTGTAAGGCTTGAATATTTTCTCTAGAAAAGAAAAGGTCAGATAATTTTGTATTGTACCAATTGCCAGTCATAGCTCCTCTAAAGTCTGTTGCTGCGGTCACTCCACCAGCAGCAATTTTATCTTTCATAGAAAATAATGTATTAGTATTAGGCTGAATTATATTTACTCGTCCATTAGGTTTTTGACAACTCATTATACTTAGTAGATAGAAAAAATTATCCTATTATGTTATATAAGAAGATGGCCACATTCCAAAGTATTACAATGACAGTAGCGATCGTAATTTTAGTTATCTGCTTGATATTCATTGCTATTGCACTATACAGAAGCAAATACAACACCCAATTTCCACCAGTTGTTGCTGACTGTCCTGACTATTGGCTTGATATGTCGGATGGTGACGGTTCAAATTGCGTTAATCAGTTGAAGGGTTTAGGAGACCCTAATTGTCAAAACCAAATGAACTTCAGCACTTCTATGTGGACCGGTGATGATGGTTTATGTAGAAAAAGAACATGGGCACGCAAATGCAATCTTGCATGGGATGGAGTAACGAATAACCCTAATGCTTGCCAAGATACAAGCGACAGTAATTAACTTGATGTTAATATTTATTTAAATATACTTATCAAGTAAATACAAGATGAAAAATGATGAATTAAAGACAACCTGGAAAGATATACCTCATGAAATTAGACCTGATATATTTATATATTTGCCTGTCACCACATTAATTTGGCTTAATAAAAAATATTACACTAAATATCACTCTTGTGTTGAAAGTATGATTAAATCGTCCAGATATTTACAACATGTCACTAATATGGTAATAAGAGATGCAGCATTTTCTTTTCAATTTGTTATGCGTGAAAATATTATGAGATGGTTTAATTTGATGGTAAATAATAAAAAATATAGATATTCTAATAAAATTTATAGTAGTTTTTTAGCATTTTTAATAGAATTATCTATAACAAGAGGTTGTGAAAAATGCCGACGAATAATAGAAGAGGTTACTAGAGAGGTTATTGGTCCAAAATGGCATAAAAGAAATCGCACTACTTCATATAAAAAAGAATGGAGCAACTAAACTACAACACCATATTAGAAAGAAATCTGTGTGCTGAAAAAATGATAAAAGCCTTAAAAGATTATGAAAATAACAAAAATGATAAATTACAAAAAAGAGGTATATACATATACGGCGCACCAGGTTCGGGCAAGACACAATTTGCAATAAAAGTATTAGAAAATGCAGGTTATGATGTTGTTAAATATGATGCTGGTGATATCAGAAACAAAGGTATTATTGAGAATATTACCAAAGCAAATATGTCTGATAGAAATGTTATTAGTATGTTTCATGGAAAAGCAAAACCTATAGCAATTTTAATGGATGAAATAGATGGCATGAATAATGGCGATAAAGGCGGAATTAATGCATTAATTAAATTAATTCGTCCAAAAAAAACAAAAAAACAAAAACTAGAAGATACTACTGGAAATCCAATAATATGTGTTAGCAACTATCATATAGATAAAAAAATTAAAGAACTTATGAAAGTGTGTACAACGATTGAATTGAAAACACCTACAGATAATCAGATACTGCTTTTACTTGATCATTACATAACCGGCCTTGATATTAATTTAAAACAAGATATTATAAAATATTTACATGGTGATCTAAGAAAATTAAACGGAATAATAGATATTCTTGTTAAAAATGATACTATACTCAAAAGCAGTGTGGTTAAAAATATTTTAAAACCAAAATCATACAATGAAGATACTAAAGATATAACAAAGCGGTTAATTAACAAGAAGGCATCTATTGATGAGCATCTTTCTACATTAAATGAAACAGACAGAACTATAGTGGGACTTTTATGGCATGAAAATATAGTAGATTCGCTAAATAAGCTACCAAACGAAAAGGCATATCCATTTTATCTAGAAGCGCTACAACATATTTGCTTTGCAGATTACATTGACAGAGTTACATTTCAAAAACAAATATGGCAATTTAATGAAATGAGTTCATTAATAAAGACATTTTATACTAATAAGATTTATCATGAAACTTTTGAGAAAAATCCAAAATATAATCCACAAGAAGTAAGATTTACAAAAGTTTTAACTAAGTATAGTACTGAATACAATAATGCGGTTTTCATTCAAAATATATGTCAGCAATTAGGAATAGACAAAAAAGATACCTTTTCATTTTTTCTTGAGCTTAGAAACAATCACACTGATGAAGAAATATATGCAATGGTTGAGCCTTATGATATTTGTAAACTTGATATTAATAGAGTATACAGATATCTAGATAAATATACTAAACGGGTTGAAATACCAGACGATGAAGAAGAAGATTAAATAAATAATAGAACATTTATATACTTGCAAACTATATAACTAATGTTAACCCTAGTGACATTAATACAATTCCTATCCAGTTTTTTCTAGTCATATTTTGACCAAATGCCGCCCAAGAAATAACTGCAATACTTACTTGTATACCAACATTCCATATACTATTCGCAATGTTAAGAGCATTTTTTCCTTTGTTATCTCTAGTAATAGTTTGTATTAACAAGTAATAAATATATGCGATAAAACTATAACTAATCATCCCAGCAACAATAGAAACATTTTTTGATACAAACTTAAATTGTTCCGTAACACCATTATTTAAACAGCTCTGTCCTATAGTTTCTGCAGTAATTAGAGCTATAATAACAATTATTTGTTTTAATGAAAACTTATACATATATTATTAGTATATATAAGTTTTTAATTATTAAAAACTCGTTCAAAGAAAATTAAACATTTAAAATCTATATATGATGTCTGTTTGTTTATATTTATATTTTTATCTTATATATAAAATGATTGAAAAATTGAATGAGTTAAAAAACTATGAAAATTTTGACATAGTGATACCAGTAGGACCGAATGATAAATCAGTTATTGAACAGCAAATAAAATACACAAAAAAAAATATTATTGGTTACAGAAATATTTATTTAATTTGCTATGATCCAGCAATAAAAATTAATGGGTGTATTACTATTAATGAAAATATTTTTCCTTTTAATATAGATACTGTCGCCGAACATCACGGAAAATTAGAGAGAAATGGATGGTATTTACAGCAATTATTGAAATTATATGCTGGTAAAATCATTCCAAATATTTTAGATAAGTAT
>MDTB01211138.1_pt1 | contig 10159 bp, 7 predicted proteins | sample 811161 | NCBI WGS metagenome assembly MDTB01 (sample SAMN05326650, study PRJNA326480) | marine metagenome | isolation source: seawater | place: Mediterranean Sea | collected 2009
GGGCAAGTGGCGGAATTGGTATACGCGCTAGTCTTAGGAACTAGTGCCGCAAGGCTTAAGAGTTCGAGTCTCTTCTTGCCCACCATTTATTTATGAAAGTACAAGTACAATCAAAAAAAGGTCTTAAAACAATTTTATCAATTGTTATTGATAAAGAAACAATACAAAAAAAATTAAGCGAAAGACTTTTAGAATTGCAAAAAGAAGTTACTTTAAAAGGATTTAGACCAGGAAAAGTCCCGTCCTCAGTAATAAAAAAACAATTTGGAAAAGCTGTGTACGGAGATGTAATCGACAAACTTTTAAAAGATTCTTCATCATCGGCTATAAAAAGTAAAAATATAAAAGTTGCTGGACAGCCAAAGATAGATCTTAAAGTATTTGGAGAGGGCAAAGATCTTAATTATACTTTAGAGGTAGACTCTTTTCCCGAAGTAAAACTACACTCTTTTGAAAACTTAAAAATTACTGAATATAAAGTAAAAATTGACTCTAAAATTATTGAAGACAAACTAAAAGAAATTGCTTCTCAACATAAAATTTTTAAAGATAGAAAATCAGGTGAAAAATCAAAAATAGGAGACCAAATAATTTTTGACTATTCTGCAACATCCGATGGTAAAAAATTTGAAGGAAGCGAGGGTAAAGGAGTACAAATTGAATTAGGAAAAGATTTATTCCTAAAAGGATTTGATGAACAATTAGTAGGACTGAATGTTAATCAAATAAAAAAAGTAAACGCTGTATTGCCAGCTAATCATCCCAAAAAAGAGCTAGCAAATAAAAAAACGATATTCGACTGCAAAATTTTAAAAATACAGTCTCCAGAAAAAACTTTAATTAATGATGAGCTTTCAAAAAATTTAGGAGCTAAAGATCTACCTGACTTAAAAAATTTAATCGAAAAACAAATATCAGCTCAGTATAAACAAGCCCTGGACTCTATTACAAAAAAAGAAATACTCGAACAACTTGAAAAACTACATAGCTTTAATCTTCCTAGTAATCTAGTTGACAACGAAATTTCAATTATGACACAAAATTTAAAAGCCGAAGAAAAAAACAAACATAAAGAATCAAATTTAAAATTAGCCAAGTCAAGAATTAAACTAGGTTTGATTTTAAATGAATTTGGTGAAAAAAATAATCTTAAAATATCTGAAGAAGAAATTAAAATTGAAATTCAAAAACAAGTTAAAGGTATGCCAGGACAAGAAAAAATGATATTTGATTATTATCAAAAAAATCCTGCAGCAACTCAAAACCTTAAAGGCTCACTATACGAAGAAAAAATTATTAATCATATAAAATCAATAGGTAAAATTTTAAAAAAAGAAGTAAATTCTAAAGAAGCTGAAAATATAATTAGTAAATTTAATAAAATCTCAAGTCAAAAAAAAGAACCTGAAAACAAGACTGAATCTAGCCGAAATATAAAGCCGAAATCAAAAAAAATTAGCAAAAAGTAATCAATAGTTGTATAAGTTTGTTTAATGAGTCGCGAATTCGAAGAACAGATGAATAACTTAATCCCTATGGTTGTTGAACAAACAAGCAAAGGCGAAAGAGCTTATGATATTTATTCAAGACTTTTAAAAGAAAGAATTGTTTTTTTAGTCGGTCCGGTAAATGATACAGTAGCATCACTTGTAACCGCACAATTATTATTTTTAGAGTCTGAAAACCCTAATAAAGAAATAAACTTTTATATAAATAGCCCAGGAGGTTTAGTAACAGCTGGATTAGGTATTTATGATACAATGCAATATATTAACTCGCCAGTTTCAACATTATGTATAGGACAAGCTTCTTCTATGGGCTCTTTTCTGTTAGCAGCAGGACAAAAGGGAAAAAGATACTCTTTACCTAATTCTAGAATAATGGTTCACCAACCTTCAGCGGGTTTTCAAGGTCAGGCCACTGATATTCAAATTCATGCAAAAGAAATTCAATCACTTAAAGATAGACTAAATAAAATTTATTCCAAACACACAGGAAAATCTATTGAAGAGATCTCTAAAGCTTTAGAGAGAGACAACTTTATGACAGCTGAAGATGCAAAAAAATTTGGATTGATAGACTCAGTTGTGGAAAAAAGAAAATAACACACAAGATCTAGACAATATTGCAACTTCAGCTTGCCAAGAATCTATATAAGAATTATTATTATATATTGATTCGTTATGTCAGATAAAAACAACAAAAATATACTTTATTGCTCTTTCTGTGGAAAAAGCCAACATGAAGTAAGGAAATTAATTGCTGGCCCAACAGTATTCATATGCGACGAGTGTGTGGAATTGTGTATGGATATTATTAAGGAAGAAAGTAAAAGCTCAGTAATAAAACACCAAGATGGAGTTCCCAGTCCAAAGGAAATTTGTAATGTATTAGACGATTATGTTATAGGACAAAAATTTGCTAAAGAAGTTCTATCTGTTGCAGTTCACAATCATTATAAAAGATTAAACCATGAAACTAAAAGTAATAAAGAAGTAGAGTTATCAAAATCCAACATCCTATTAGTAGGACCTACCGGATGTGGAAAAACACTTTTAGCCCAGACTTTAGCAAGAATTTTAGATGTGCCATTTACTATGGCAGATGCAACAACTTTAACCGAGGCTGGCTATGTTGGTGAGGATGTTGAAAATATAATTTTGAAGCTTTTACAAGCGGCTGATTATAATGTTGAAAAAGCTCAGAGAGGAATAGTTTACATCGATGAAGTTGATAAAATAAGTAGAAAATCTGAGAATCCTTCGATAACAAGAGATGTTTCAGGTGAAGGCGTTCAACAGGCATTATTAAAAATAATGGAAGGAACAATTGCTAGCGTTCCTCCCCAAGGAGGAAGAAAACATCCTCAACAAGAATTTTTACAAGTTGATACTACTAATATATTATTTATTTGCGGAGGAGCATTTGCTGGTCTTGATAAGATAATAGAAAGAAGAGGCAGAGGTAGCTCAATAGGATTTGGAGCTGAAGTTAAATCAAAAAAAGAACAATCTTTATCAAAAACCATGAAGTCATTAGAACCAGAGGACTTAATTAAATATGGCCTAATACCAGAATTTATTGGTAGAATGCCAATTATTGCCACATTGAACGAGCTCGATGAACAGTCATTAGTAAAAATATTAAAAGAGCCAAAAAATTCTTTAATAAAACAGTACAAAAGACTTTTTGAATTTGAAAATGTTGAATTAGAATTTAATCATGATGCTATTATAGAAATTTCAAAAAAAGCTATAAGTAAAAAAACAGGTGCTAGGGGATTAAGATCGATAATAGAAAACATTCTATTAAAGACAATGTTTGATCTGCCAGATATGGAAGATGTTCTAAGAGTGACCGTTGATAAATCAGCTGCAAAAGGAGATTCTGAGCCAATAGTCACATATGGCAAAAAACAATCAACATCAGTAGCCTAAACCTAAATTTGTTCCTTGAAATTAGAACTAAAATTGCCATATAAGTTATAAATGAGCCCAACTTATACAAAGCCTTTATTACCGTTAAGGGATATAGTTATATTCCCTAGCATGGTAGTCCCATTATTTGTTGGAAGAGAAAAATCTATAAAAGCTCTTCAAGAAGTAATGAAATTAGATAAATCAATCGTTTTAGTTGCGCAAAAAAATTCAGCAGTAGATGACCCTTCAGATAAAGATTTATATAGCTTTGGCGGTCTAAGTAAAGTTTTGCAATTATTAAAATTACCCGATGGGACGGTGAAAGTGTTAGTAGAAGGTCAAAGTAGAGTAAAAATTTTAAAAATAGATTACTCTGAAAAAAATAGCTTTCTTAATTGTGATTTACAAATTGCAAATGACTTGAATATTTCAAAAGATTTAGATGATAATGCCATTGGAATGGTCAAAAAATTTGAAAAACTGCAAATTTTAAACAAAAAAGATTTTGATGAAAATCTAAGTAACTTAAAGAATTTAAAAAGCGCTGAGCAAATAACTAACAACATTTCTGCAAACTTAAATATACAAATAAGTGAAAAACAAGAACTTTTAGAGACTAGAGACCTTAAGAGAAGGTTGGAAAAAGTTTATCAATACATAGAAAAAGAAACTAGTGTTATTTCAGTTGAAAAAAAAATAAGAGGAAGAGTAAAAAATCAAATGGAAAAAACACAAAGAGAGTATTACTTAAACGAACAATTAAAAGCTATCCAAAAAGAACTTGGCGAAATTGACGAAGGAAAAGATGAAATATCTAATATTTCTGGAGCAATAGCGAAAGCAAAAATGCCAAAAATAGCTCAAGAGAAATGTATGTCTGAGCTCAAGAAATTGAAATCAATGAGCCCAATGTCAGCTGAAGCTACTGTAGTCAGAAATTATCTTGATTGGATGACTGAACTTCCTTGGAGCAATAAAAGTAAAATAAATACTGATTTGAAAAATGCGCAAAAAATATTAGATGAAGATCATTATGGTCTTGAAAAAGTTAAAGAGCGTATTATTGAATTTTTGGCCGTTCAAAAAAGAATTCAAAAAATGAGAGGACCAATTCTTTGTTTAGTAGGACCTCCGGGAGTTGGAAAAACTTCTCTAGGAAAATCTATTGCTAAAGCAACTAACAGAAAATTTATTAGAATTTCATTAGGAGGTATAAGAGATGAAGCTGAAATTAGAGGTCACAGAAGAACATACATTGGATCTTTACCAGGCAAGATAGTCCAAATGATGAAAAAAGCTGGAACTAAAAACCCATTATTTTTGTTGGATGAAATTGATAAAGTTGGTAATGACTACAGAGGCGATCCATCATCTGCTTTACTTGAAGCATTAGATCCAGAGCAAAATAAAGAATTTAATGATCATTATTTAGAAGTAGATTACGATCTTTCTGATGTTATGTTTGTTACGACAGCAAACACTCTTAATATACTCCCGCCTCTTTTAGATAGAATGGAAGTAATTAAGTTGTCAGGTTATACAGAGGATGAAAAAGTTAATATATCTCAAAAATTCCTAGTGCCAAAACAAAGTAAACTTAATGGATTAAAAAAAGGTGAGTGGGATATAAACGAACAAATTATAAGAAAGATAGTAAGAGACTACACTAGAGAATCCGGTGTAAGAAATTTGGAAAGAGAGTTATCTAAAATTGCAAGAAAACTAGTCAAAAAAATAGACGGTAAAGAAAAAATTAATATTCCTTTAAAAAATTCAGATATTGCAGAATTATTAGGTGTAACAAAATTTAACTATGGTGAAATCGAGGAAGAAAATAGAATAGGCGTTGTAACAGGACTTGCCTGGACAGAAGTCGGAGGAGAAATTTTGAAAATCGAGTCAGTAATTATGCCTGGAAAAGGTAAAATGCAAATTACAGGAAAGCTTGGAGAAGTTATGCAAGAGTCTATTAAAGCAGCAAAATCTTACATAAGGTCAAAAAGTTTAGAATATGGAATTATCCCTCCAATTTTTGATAAAAAAGATTTTCATGTACACGTGCCTGAGGGAGCAACTCCAAAAGATGGACCTTCAGCAGGTATTGCTATGGTAACATCAATTATCTCTGCTATTACAGAAATACCGGTAGATAAGAATGTTGCTATGACAGGTGAAATAACTTTGAGAGGCCTAGTTCTACCTATTGGAGGATTAAAAGAAAAATTATTAGCGGCTCACAGAGCTGGAATAAAAAAAGTCTTAATACCAGTTGAAAATAAAAAGGATTTAGCAGAAGTGCCTAGCGCAATTAAAAAAAATATTAAAATTATCCCGGTAAAAAATGTGGACGAAGTTCTCAAAATTGCGTTAACTAAACCTCTAAAAAGAGTAGAATGGGTTGAAGTCGATCCGATTAAAAAAAGTAAATCTAAAAAAGAAGAACTTAGCACACACTAAGCCAGCCAATCTTTATATTTAAAAATATTATCGGTTATATATTTAGGCAATTTATCTTTTTTTTCTACAATTAAACTTTCTTCACCAGAATATTTTTTTTCTTTTTTATCAACACTATAGTTATAAAAATTTTTCTTATTTTTTATATATTCTTCAATATCATTTAATTTTAATCCACTTTCTTCAAACTCTAAATGATGGGCAAAACTCGTAAGTTTATGAAACAATTCCTTAGCAGTTTTTATTGATGTAAAATGCCAACCACCATTTTCTATATAGTTTAAATTCATATATTTTTTATTTGAAAAAAAAGTATCTAATCTCCAAGGAGGGTAAGATTTATTTTTAATATTTCTTAACCATTGAGGTGAAATAAGATGTTTTTTTTTACAAGCTCTAGAACCAATCCATTTACGGTTTGGTAATTTAAGATTAAACTTATAGCTAAACATATCCTGAACGAAAACATTAATTTTACTTTTATATTGGAAATTTTCAAGGTTAGGTATTTCATCTAAGTCACTTATAAATATTAAATCATCATCATCTAATTTGGATATTTCAGTCATTAAATGATTTCTCTGATAAACATCTCTATTAATTGAATTGTGTAAAATCTTTTTATTTTTTGTTTCTAACGTATCATTATCGTTTATGGTTATTAAGTCAGGTGAATTTTTATCTAAAACAATATATATTATTTTTTCCTTAAATTTTTGAAAATTTTCAATGTTAAAATTTAGTTTTTTTTTAAGCCCCTTATGATTATAAGTCGCTTCACAAATTATAAATTTTGATACATATCTATCTAATATGTTAAGCCGAAGATCTAAAACCATATCTTCATCAAAATACATAAAACAATCGTAATATTTCATTTTATTATTGCCTTAGATTATATTATGAATTATGAAAAATCGACATTTATGAAAAAAAAAAATAGTTATAACTGGGGGTCTGGGCTACATAGGCACAGAACTATGCAAATTATACTCCGGATTTAGTTGGAACGATGAAATTACCGTTATAGACAATAGATTTGTGTCTGAAAGAGTTAATCAACTAAGAAATTGGAATATTAATTTTATTCATGGAGATATTTTAAATAAAGAAATTGTTAAAAAAAATTGCGAAGATGCTGATGTAATACATCATCTTGCAGGAATAACTAACGTCCCAAGAGTGAAAAGCGAGAGTAATTTTGAACATGATAAAAACATTAAGCTTGTAGCAGAAGAGGGGACACAGAATATTCTAGACGTAGTAAATGACAGATGTAAAATAATTATGCCTTCAACACATGTGGTTTTTGAAGGAATACAAGAAGTAAAAAAAGAAATTTTAGAAGACGAAATAACTTGTCCTGTTCTTTCTTATGGAAAGTCGAAAGATTTTAATGAGAAACAATTAAAACAATCTGGAAAAAATTATATCATCTTAAGACTAGGTTCAGTTTATGGATATTCAACTGATACTGCTCGAATTGACATAATGCCTAACTTTTTTTCAAAAATGGCCTCTCAAAATGGAACTCTAAGATTATTTGCCGGCGGTAAACAAATTAAAAGTTTAGTTCCACTTGTTGATGTAGCTAGATGTTTTAAGTTTATGGAAGAAAGAAATGACATTAAGTCACAATTATTTAATTTAACTAAAGATACTGTAAGTGTAAAAGAAGTTGCCGAAATTTGTAAAAAGCATAATCCAAAAATTGTATTAAGAGAAACAAATGATGAAATACCAAATCTTGGATTTTCTCTATCAAATAAAAAGATTTTAAAAACAGGTTTCAAATTTCTTTATGGTCTTGATGAAAGTATTAAAGAAATGATTTCCAAGTGGTCTAAACAAAATTTAATAAAAGATTTAGAATATGTTAGAGACGGTGAAAATGAATATGTTGATAAAAGAGGAAAAATTAGTAATCATGAATTAACTGAACCTATCAATATGATAGGATTGATTAATTCAAAAAAAGGAACTATCAGAGCAAATCACTACCACCCTCAACAAGAACAGAAATGCTTATTTACAAAAGGACAGATTATTGAAGTTTTTCAGGACATTTTAAATAGCGGTTCACCAAAAATTACACAAGTCGTTAATGAGGGACAACTCTCAATCATTAAACCAAATGTTGCACACACAATGGTTTTTACAAAAGATACAACTTTTTTAAACTTAGTTAGAGGAGAAAGAGAACATGAAAATTATGGAATTACACATACAATAAAACACGTTTTTGTTGATGAAAAAGAAAAAAATTTATTATTAAAAAGTTATAAATTTAGTTGTAGGTCATGTGGAAATGAAAAACTTAAAAGAGTTGTTTCTTTAGGTTATCAACCATTAGCAAACAATCTATTGAAAAAAAAGGATGAAAAATGTGAGCTTTATCCACTTGAATTAAATTATTGTGAAAACTGTCACAATTGTCAACTTTCAGTTTCAGTTGATCCTAAAAAAATGTTTTCTAATTACTTATATACATCTTCAACATCAAAAATTTTTAGAGACCATTTTATAAATGCAGCAAAAAAATATAAAAAGGAATTTAAATTAAATCCCAAAAAATCTTATATAATTGACATAGGAAGTAATGATGGTATCGCCCTGAAAGCTTTCAAAGATCTTAAGTTCAAAAAAATATTGGGAATAGAGCCTGCCAAAAATTTAGCTAAATTAGCTAACAAAAATAAAATTAGAACATTCAATGGATTTTTAAATAAAAAAAATACCAAAAAAATAAAAAAAAATGCCAATCTCATTTTAGCTTCAAATGTTTTCGCTCACTCAGATAATTTAAAGGAAATGGCTGAGTGTATGATCAGTTTACTTGATAAAAAAGGCGTAATGATAATTGAAGTACAATATTTGATGAATACTTTAAAAGATTTAACATTCGATAATATATATCATGAACACTATAATTATTGGTCACTGACCTCTTTGGTTAATTTTTTTAGTAAATTTGAAGTAACTTTATATAAAGCAGAAAAAATTCAAACTCATGGCGGATCAATAAGAATTTATATTAAAAAAGGTAAAAATCATAAAACAGAACAAAGCTTTAAAAATATTTTAAAAGAAGAAGATAAATTTGGTATTAAAAGATTTAAGACTTATGAAAAGTTTGGTAGAGAAATTTATAAAATTAGAGAAAACGTAAGAAAAAATATCAAAAAAATAAAAGACAATGGAAATAACGTGTTTGGTTATGGTGCGCCAGCGAAAGCTTCGACAGCTTTAAATTTTTTTGGTATTTCTAAGGAATTCGACTTTATAGTAGAAGACAATAAATTGAAACATAATAGATTTATTCCTGGAGTTAAAATACCAATTAAAAGTAAAAAATTTGTATCAAGCAAAAATAATGTAATGATAGTCCTTGCGTGGAATTTCTTTGAAGATATAAAAAAAAATAATTCTCAGTTATCTTCAAAAATAATCAATATTAAAAGTTTAGAAAAAAATTAATAATTTGAAGTAAAATTTATTATAATTTCTTTTATATTAAATAATGTTTCGTAGAGGTGATCAATATAAATGCTTAAAAAAGGAAAATTATATGTAAGTATATCTTTCGTTAAATTTAATATTCCAAATAAAGAAAGTATAAATATTAAAAAAAATAGTAAATAGCTATAAAACCCAAAGCCAATACTTTCATCTTGCTGATTTTTATCTTTTTGTTTTGAAGGCTTTGTTGATTTTTCAGAAATCTTGATACCATGTTTTTCTTCTAAATATTCACTTGAGTAAAGTGTTGGACCCGTTCTTTTAGGTTTTTTTGTTTTAGAACTTTTTAAGTTGTTTGTCTTTTGTTTTTTTATTTTTTTAATATTTTTTTGCCCTGAAATAGACTTTTGTTTTTTAATTGGATATTGAGTCCATTTGTTCCCGCAAACACTACATTGAACTAATCTTCCTTTATTTGTAACAGCACTGTCAGGAACCACGAAGCTTTTTTGGCATTTATTACAAGATATAATCATAAATATATAATATAAATAAAAATTGACCAATTTACATTAGTTTTTTTAGGTTTTTACATTACAATTTTTATGTTGTATATGTCTGTCTTAATTTATAATGGGCGGTTAGCTCAGTTGGTAGAGCATCTCGTTTACACCGAGAGGGTCATAGGTTCGAGTCCTTTACCGCCCACCATAAACTCAAGAAATTGGGGGTGTAGCTCAGTTTGGTTAGAGCGCCTGCCTGTCACGCAGGAGGTCGCCGGTTCGAGCCCGGTCACTCCCGCCACTAGTTGATAATCATTTTCA
>MDTB01028591.1_pt1 | contig 10158 bp, 6 predicted proteins | sample 811161 | NCBI WGS metagenome assembly MDTB01 (sample SAMN05326650, study PRJNA326480) | marine metagenome | isolation source: seawater | place: Mediterranean Sea | collected 2009
AACCCCCTTTTTTTTGATTCTGGCAAAATTTTGATATTGCGCTCGACCACCAACATCATGTAGTTTGTACTTAACCGAATACAACATATAGTTAGATTAGATAAACGCGATGGCATCAAAATCCTTCGTGTTCACTCTCTTTTTTGTAAACGTATTATTAACAAGGATATAACAAATGCAGCTCACACGCCACTTTACCAAAGCTGATCAATCTCCATATGAGACAATGGAATGGACATATGTGACAAGCGAGATTAAAAATCCAGATGGCACGATTGTGTTCCGTGCTGAAAACGTTGAAGTACCGACAGCTTTTTCACAAGTAGCTAGTGATATTATGGCGCAAAAATATTTTCGCAAAGCTGGCGTTCCTGCAAAGCTGAAAAAAGTTGAAGAAAACAATGTTCCTTCATGGTTGTGGCGTTCTGTGGCTGATGAGGCGGCTATGAAAGACTTGCCAGCGGCTGAACGCTATACTGGTGAGCTATCAGCAAAGCAGGTTTATGATCGGCTTGCTGGCACTTGGACATATTGGGGATGGAAGGGCGGATATTTTTCATCCGAAGATGATGCCAAGGTCTATTTTGACGAAATGCGTTATATGTTGGCGCATCAGATGGCGGCACCGAACAGCCCGCAATGGTTTAATACTGGTTTGCATTGGGCATATGGTATTGATGGCGCTGGACAAGGGCATTTCTATGTTGACTTTGAGACAGGCAAACTGACCCGTTCCAAATCCGCTTATGAACACCCTCAGCCGCATGCCTGCTTTATCCAGTCGATCAAAGACGATCTGGTTAACGAAGGCGGCATCATGGACCTATGGGTGCGTGAGGCAAGACTGTTCAAATATGGCTCTGGCACTGGCACCAATTTCTCCTCTCTGCGCGGAGCGACCGAACCGCTTGCCGGTGGCGGCAAGTCATCAGGCTTGATGAGCTTCCTACGTATTGGTGATAGAGCGGCTGGTGCAATTAAATCAGGCGGCACAACACGCCGCGCCGCAAAAATGGTCACCGTTGATGTCGATCACCCTGACATTATTGACTATGTTGACTGGAAGGTGACCGAGGAGCAAAAGGTCGCGGCCTTGGTGACAGGCTCTAAACTAGCCAGCAAGCATATGAATGAAGTCATGGCCGCCTGCACGACGCCAATCGCCGATGCCAATAGTGATGAAGATCAGTTTGACCCGAAGGGCAATCAGGCCTTGCGGAAAGCCATTATTGATGCGCGTAAGGTGCTGATCCCCGAAAATTACATCCAGCGGGTGATCCAGTTTGCCAAGCAAGGCTATACGGAGATCAGCTTTAAGACTTATGATGCTGATTGGGATTCCGAAGCCTATCTGACCGTTGCTGGACAGAACTCCAACAACTCTGTTCGGGTGACCAATGATTTCCTTGGCAAGGTATTGGAAAATGGCGAATGGGAGCTTGTCCGCCGCACCGATGGTGAAGTCTGTGACCGCATTAATGCTGCCGAGTTATGGGAAAAGATTGCCTATGCGGCATGGGCTTGCGCTGATCCTGGTCTGCAATATGACACCACCATTAATGAATGGCACACTTGCCCTGAGGGCGGCCGCATCAATGCCTCAAACCCATGCTCTGAGTATATGTTCCTGGATGATACGGCGTGCAACCTCGCCTCGCTTAATCTGATGCAATTCAGACATGCCGATAAGCGCTTTAATATTGAAGCCTATGAATATGCGGTTAAGCTGTGGACAATCACGCTTGAGATTTCTGTTCTGATGGCACAATTCCCATCAAAGGAAATTGCCCAGCTTTCATACGAATACAGAACGCTCGGTCTTGGTTATGCCAATATCGGCGGCTTGCTAATGGCATCCGGACATTCTTATGACAGCGACGAAGGCCGCGCCATTGGTGCCGCGCTATCTGCGCTGATGACAGGTGTATCCTATGCTACCTCTGCCGAGATGGCGAAAGAACTAGGCGCATTCCCACGCTATCAGGAAAATGCAGATCACATGTTAAAGGTTATCCGCAACCATCGCCGTGCAGCTCATGGTGAGGCGACTGGATACGAAGACCTGTCTGTTCTGCCGGTTCCGATTAAGCGCGATGATTGCCCAAATCAGGACTTGGTCGAAGCCGCGACAAAGGCATGGGACAACGCCCTGAAGCTAGGCGAAGACCATGGTTACCGCAACGCTCAGACAACCGTTATTGCGCCAACTGGCACAATCGGCTTGGTTATGGATTGTGATACCACTGGTATTGAGCCTGATTTTGCTATCGTTAAGTTTAAGAAACTTGCTGGCGGCGGGTATTTCAAGATTATCAATCGCGTGGTACCTGAGGCGCTGACTAATCTGGGTTATGATGACAGCCAGATTGACGATATTATCCGTTATGCTGTTGGTCATGGCTCGCTTGAAAAATGTCAGTCTATCAGCACCTCTGCGCTCAAAGAGAAGGGCTTCACCGATGGCCTTCTTGATACTCTTAATGGCGCGCTTAAAACCGCCTTTGATATCAAGTTCGCGTTTAACCGCTTTACGTTAGGGGATGACTTCTGCAAGGACACGCTTGGGCTGACCGAAGCGCAAATGAATGATTTCAGCTTTGATCTGCTTGCTCATCTTGGATTTGGCAAGGATGAGATTGAACATGCCAATACGCATGTCTGCGGATCAATGACCCTTGAAGGGGCGCCGCATCTCAAGGATGAGCATTTGCCCGTCTTTGATTGTGCCAATCCTTGCGGACGTCTTGGCAAGCGTTTCCTTAGCGTTGATAGCCACATCACCATGATGGCGGCGGCACAGCCATTTATTTCAGGGGCAATCTCAAAAACGATCAATATGCCTAATAACGCGACCGTCGAAGATTGTGGTGCGGCCTATATGCTATCCTGGAAATTGGGCTTGAAGGCAAACGCGCTTTATCGTGATGGCTCAAAGCTAAGCCAGCCGCTTTCGGCTAGCCTGATTGATGATGATGACGTCGAAAGCATGGAAGAAGCGCCAGCAGTCGCCGCTCAGACAACCAAGGTTGTTGAAAAAATCATTGAGCGTTATGTCGCCACCCGTCAGCGTCTGCCGCATCGCCGCAAAGGCTACACACAGAAGGCCATTGTTGGCGGCCATAAGGTTTATCTGCGTACGGGCGAATATGAAGACGGTAAGCTGGGTGAGCTGTTCATTGACATGCACAAAGAAGGCGCGGCGTTCCGCTCATTGATGAACAATTTTGCTATCGCTGTATCTATTGGTCTCCAATATGGCGTGCCGCTTGAGGAGTTTGTCGAGGCCTTTACCTTCACAAGGTTTGAGCCGCAAGGCATGGTGCAGGGCAATGACATGATCAAAATGTCATCATCTATTCTGGATTATATCTTCCGTGAATTAGCGATCTCATATCTTGACCGAGCTGATTTAGGGCATGTTAATTCGGATGATTTGGCCATGGATGCGATGGGTGCTGGCGAAGGTCAGTCTGATATCGCGCAAGCCACCATCAGCTCTGGCTTTGTCCGCAACCGCAACATTGTGCTGTTACATGGCAAAGGGACAGGCACGGATGGTGATGCCAATATCCCTGCCAGCCTGTCAGCAGGTATCGCCACCAGCGCCGAACAAGCCACAGGTGCTGTAACAACAAATACAGGGGCAAGCGCAGCATCCAGTTCAGTCGCAAGTCAGGTTCAGCAAGCCCGTATGCAAGGCTATGAAGGTGAAAATTGTAACGAATGCGGCAACTTTACGCTTGTTCGCAATGGCACTTGTCTCAAATGTAATACTTGCGGAGCAACAACGGGGTGTAGCTAACCCGCACCCCGCCAATAACAACATAATCACAATATGAATAGGAGATACCATGTCTGGTAACATCGATAAACGTCTCGCCGAATTGGGCATAAGCCTTCCTGATGCCCCGGCGCCAGCGGCAAACTATATTCCATATGTCATTAGCGGCAATCTGGTTTTCATTTCCGGGCAGGTTCCTTTGGTCGATGGCAAGATCGAAAAAACCGGCGCTGTTGGTGACGGCACGATGACGCAAGACGATGCAGAAGGTGAAGCCAGAAAATGCGCTATCAATCTGCTCGCCCAATTAAAGGCGGCAACAGGGGGTGATCTTGATCGCGTTACTCGTGTTGTTAAGCTTGGCGGATTTGTATCCTGCACAGCTGATTTCTCGGCCCAGCCACTTGTCATCAATATTGCCTCAAATATGATGGTAGATGTTTTTGGTGAGCTTGGACGGCATGCCCGTTTTGCGGTCGGCACAAACGCTTTACCGCTTGGCTGTCTGGTTGAAATCGAAGGTATTTTTGAGATTGCCTAGCCGCAGATAAATATTTCATCACTTTATGCTTATCGCCATTGTTTCCGCCACCATTTGAACCAATATGGTAAGCATGGATGATGATCTGCCCTCACGCAATAGCAATGCTAAACCAGGTTCAGGCGCAACACGTTCAGGCGCAAGCGGCTGGACCGCTGAGATGGTTGAAACGGCAAGCGCCATTTCAAGCGATATTTGGGATAAATGTGCTGGCGGGGAAAACCCCCTCTTAAAGCATGCGTTTTTTAAGGCACTTGAAGACAGCCGTTCGGCTTGTGAAGCAACGGGATGGATACCAAGACATCTTATCCTGAAAAACAATAGCGGCCAGATTTGCGCTATTATGCCGCTTTATCTGAAAACACATTCTTATGGCGAATATGTATTTGATCATAGCTGGGCGGATGCGTGGCGGCGCGCTGGTGGTCAATATTATCCGAAAGCCCAAGGCGGTATTCCTTTCACCCCTGTTCCCGGGCAGCGGTTGCTGGTTGATCCATCGCTTACGGCTGAGCAAGCGCGTGATGCGCGTCACTTGCTGGCAGAGGCCTGCCTTGGCTGTGTTGAACAGCTTAATCTTTCATCCGCACATATTACCTTTTTAAGCAAAGCTGAGCATGATGCGCTGACACAAAAAACTGCGGCAGGCACATCCGGACGTTGGATCAGCCGCCTTGGGCTACAATTTCACTGGCATAATCAAAGCTATACCAGTTTTGATGATTTTCTTGCCCGCATGGCCTCACGCAAGCGCAAGAGCCTGCGCCGTGAAAGACGCGATATTGCGAATGCTGGTGTCAGTTTCGCTCAAAAACAAGGCGATGATCTGACCGTTAAAGACTGGGATGATTTCTATCGGTTCTATCTCTCGACGATTGATCGGAAATGGGGCAGCGCTTATCTCACCCGTGATTTTTTCGATCAAATTCATCAGACGATGCGTGACCATATTCTTCTCGTCATGGCATCAAAAGATGATGGCGCTGTCGCAGGCGCGATCAATTTTATTGGTCAAGATACGTTATATGGCCGCAACTGGGGGAGCATGATCGATATCCCCTTTCTGCATTTTGAAACCTGTTATTATCAAGCGATTGATTACGCTATCAGCCATGGCCTTGCCCGGGTTGAGGCAGGAGCGCAAGGTCTGCATAAGGTTCAGCGCGGCTATGCGCCTGTTCTCACCTATTCGGCGCATTACATGAATAATGATCAGTTTAATGACGCGGTTGCTGATTTCACGGCAAGAGAAGCCAAACAGGTCGAGCGCGAAATGCACGAGCTGTTATCCTGGCTTCCCTATAAAGGCGAAAGCTGATATCGGCTTAGCGCGACTCAGCACCGGCAGGGCTGGTTTTTTTCGCTTCTACTATTTAACTGGCACTTTTTTCGCTGATGTCTTTTTAGCCGGTGGGTTTTTGGCTGATGCCTTTTTAGCTTTTATCGGTTTATTCTGACCAGACGCATCACCATTGATCACATTAACGATCAGATAGGTGATATCGCCATCTTTATCTGGCTTGCCTGTATCAACCTCAACCGATCCACCATCAACCAGTCTGCCAAACAGCAATTCTTCGGAAAGCGGCTTTTTGACATGCTCCTGGACGACACGCGCTAGCGGCCGCGCCCCGTAAGCTGGCTCATACCCACGTTCAGCCAGCCAGTCACGCGCCGCATCGGTTAAGCTAATGGTGACGCCGCGATCGGCTAGCTGCGCTTCGAGTTGGATAATGAACTTATCAACAACCTTGCGCACCGTTTCAGGGGCGAGAGCAGCAAAATTAATAATCGCATCTAGCCTGTTCCTGAACTCAGGGGTGAAGGTTCGCTCAATCGCTTCGTTACCAGCTTGCTCACGTCTGCCGCGACCAAACCCGATAGACATTTTTGTCATCTCACTGGCACCAGCATTTGTTGTCATGATGATAATGACATTACGGAAATCGATGGTCTTACCATTATGATCGGTCAGGCGGCCATTATCCATGACCTGCAAGAGCAGATTAAAGATATCCGGGTGGGCTTTTTCAATCTCATCAAGCAAAAGCACAGCATGAGGATTTTGATCAACCGCGTCAGTCAATAAGCCGCCCTGATCAAAGCCAACATAGCCCGGAGGCGCCCCGATCAGCCGCGAGACCGAATGGCGTTCCATATATTCGGACATATCAAAGCGGATGAGCTTAATGCCCATGGATTCGGATAATTGCCGCGCCGCTTCGGTTTTACCAACACCCGTAGGCCCGCTAAAGAGATAATTGCCAACCGGCTTTTCCGCGTCACGCAATCCGGCACGAGCGAGCTTAATCGCCGAGGCCAGCGCAACAATCGCTTCATCCTGACCATAAACCATGCGATGCAGGTCAGATTCGAGACTTGCCAATGCCGCCCGATCATCACGATTAACCGTTTTAGCTGGTATCCGCGCCATGCTGGAGATTGTCGTTTCAATTTCTTTCTCACCAATGACTTTACGGCGACGTGATGGCGGAACCAGCATCTGTGCCGCCGCCGCTTCATCAATGACATCAATCGCTTTATCCGGCAATTTCCGATCGGTGATATAGCGTGAGGATAATTCAACCGCAGATTTCAGCGCCGCTACGGTGAAACGCACATCATGATGATCTTCGTATTGGCGTTTCAGGCCACTAAGAATCTTAATGGTATCAGCTACACTAGGCTCATTCACGTCAATTTTCTGAAAGCGCCGTGATAAGGCACGGTCTTTTTCAAACCAACCCCGAAACTCCTTATAAGTCGTTGAGCCAATACAGCGCAATGACCCTTCCTGGAGAGCAGGCTTCAGCAAGTTTGACGCATCCATAGCACCGCCACTAGTCGCGCCAGCACCGATGATGCTATGAATCTCATCAATAAACAGAATCGCCTGATCGTTTTTAGCAACTTCGTTCATGACAGCCTTCAGCCGTTCTTCAAAGTCACCACGATAGCGTGTTCCCGCTAGTAGCGCACCCATATCCAGCGAATAGATAATCGCATCCTCAAGCACGGCTGGCACATCCTTTTCGATGATCTTGCGGGCTAGCCCCTCAGCAATGGCGGTTTTACCAACACCGCTATCACCAACCAGCAGAGGATTGTTTTTGGTGCGCCGACAGAGAACTTGTATCGTCCGATCAACCTCTTTATGTCGGCCGATAAGCGGATCAATCTTACCGATACGCGCCTTTTCATTAAGATCAACCGCATAAGCCGCAAGAGGATTTTGTTTCTGATTAACCTCATCATCTTTGACGGCGGTGCCATCAGCACCAACACCATCAGCATCAAAGGCTGGATTTTTAGCAATCCCGTGGCTGATATAGCTGACTACATCAATGCGGTTAATGTCTTGCTGATTGAGCAGCCAGACAGCATGGCTTTCCCGTTCAGCAAACATAGCTACCAGAACATTAGCGCCGGTCGCGCGTTCATGATTGGATGATTGCGTATGGATGACCGCACGTTGCAGCACGCGCTGAAAGCTGTTTGTCGGGCGCGTTTCCACCACATCATTGCCCAGCGTTTCAAATGTCTGTTCAATATGAAGCATGAGTTTTTGCTGGAGATCGTTAACATCGGCATTGCACGCGCTCAATACTTCAAGCGCATCACTATCCTCAGTTAAGGCAAGAAGCAAATGTTCAAGAGTTGCAAATTCATGTCCCTTTTTCGCCGCCATAGACATGGCACGCTTTAGGGTTTCTTCAAGTTCTTGTGACAGCATAAAACTATTCCTTTTCCAACTGAAGCTGCAAGGGATGTTGATTCTTTCTGGCAAGGTCCATCACTTGTGAGGCCTTTGTTTCCGCAACCTCATATGTATATACTCCACATACGCCTACCCCACGTTGATGAACATGAAGCATGATCTGCGTTGCTTCTTCTTCTGATTTGCGAAAATAGCTCTGTAAAACATGCACAACAAACTCCATCGGTGTAAAGTCATCATTTAGCATGATTACCTTATAGAGTGGCGGCCGTTTGACTTTTGGACGCTCTGCCATGATCGTAACATTAATTGATGTTTTATCATTATCATTACTGCCATCATCTGATGACATTCTGGCATCGGCATGGCATAGCAGTTGCATATGTTGTTGTAAGCATTCCATACTAAACAATATGATCATATTTTTCAGATTTGAAAGGGCTTGATATGAAAAATCTCACCTTATGGATAAAGATTTTTTGTATTGCCGCAACGCTGACCAGCTTTTCGCATAGTATTTTCATTGTCTTTTTCATTGCCATGTTTTCATGTCAATTTTTTCGGCCAGTTTTAGCGTTACTTAATTTGACTGTTAAGGTCAACGTGCTAATATCAGATATGCTAACTCTAAACCTTTATGGCATCATTATTCAGAATAGGGTTTTTAGATGAAGAACCTGTTTTTTCTGCTTCTTCTAGCCATCACCCTCACCACTGGTTTCAGCCCTGTTGCTGAGGCGAAATACGCCTCAATCGTGGTTAATGAAAGCACGGGTGAGGTTATGTATTCGCGGAACGCTGATAAAAAGCTGTATCCAGCATCACTGACCAAAATTATGACGCTTTACATGGTATTTGAGGCACTTGATCAGGGCAAAATCCACATGGATACCAAGATGCGTGTCAGCAATCTGGCGGCGAGCCGCTCACCATCAAAATTAGGGCTTCGGCCGGGCAGTCATATCACCGTCAAAAATGCTATCTATGCGCTGATCACCAAGTCAGCTAATGATGTTGCTACTGTGATTAGTGAGCATCTAGCCAGTACTGAGCGTGAGTTTGCGAAGAAAATGACGCGAAAGGCACAAGCTATCGGCATGAGCCAGACAACTTTTCGCAACGCCTCAGGTCTGCCTCACTCAAAACAGAAATCAACGGCCCGTGATATGGCAAAACTCGCCGTCGCTATCCGTAACGATTTTCCCCATTATTTTCAGCTTTTTAAAACCAAGTCCTTTGAATATAACGGCCGCCGATATAAAAATCACAACACTTTATTGAGCAGTTATGAAGGCACGGACGGCATTAAAACAGGGTATATTCGCGCCTCTGGATTTAATCTGGTCGCCACCGTCGAGCGCCGTGGGGTACGCTTGGTTGGGGTAGTATTTGGTGGCCGCTCAGGACGTTCACGCGATCAGCATATGGTGCATTTGCTGAATAAGCAATTTGCCCGTATCCCGCAATATGCCGAAACCACGCTAGTTCCCAAAAAGAAACCCTTAGCGCCAACACCCGTTGCGCCGCCGCCACCTAAACCTAATGTTCTCACCGTTAGCCGTGATACGGATTCCGGGTCGTTATCAGTTGCTGTTGCCGTGCCGCCAGCACGGCCTGAGCTGGCTGATCCAGAACCGGTTGAAGAAACCCGTATCATTGGCTGGGGGATACAAGTTGGCAGCTTTGAGAAACGTGCCAGCGCTCATCGCGCCGCCAGAAATGCGCGCGTTGCCGCTAATGATATTTTATCGCATCAGCCTGCCCAATTGCGGCAAATTTCATATGGCAATCTGACCTTATGGCAGGTGCATTTCAGCGGCTTTGATGAAACCCTGGCACGACAAGCCTGCCTTCAGCTGTTTCAGAAAGGCATGTCTTGCATCGCTATTCCGCAGATTAGCCAATCAAGTTAATCGATAATCAACAGCTTGACTTTTGAATAAAGTACCGTATTCTAATATATACGATATGCGTATATATGGGTTTGTTATGCCAATATTTATCATCCGAATACTTATTATCCCAATACTTATCATCCCAATATTTATCATATCGGCATTTGTTATCCAGTATTAGTTCCCTTATAAATTATAGCAGTGTGATTATCATGAAACCATC
>MDTB01058528.1_pt1 | contig 10158 bp, 9 predicted proteins | sample 811161 | NCBI WGS metagenome assembly MDTB01 (sample SAMN05326650, study PRJNA326480) | marine metagenome | isolation source: seawater | place: Mediterranean Sea | collected 2009
AGAAGAGAAAATGGCCCAGTATGGTAAGTGGCGCTGAAGGTATATAGAATGCTTGGAGTACACGCTAGGAATCTTCCCCAATTCGAAAATTCGCTAAGTCCTGGCCAGAAAACACCGGCCGAACTCATCTGAAGAGATACTGACTGTATGAAGAGGAATCAATGGCGATATTATGCGTGATTTCGGCACGCGGTGGTAGCCAAGGTCTCCCGAGTAAAAACACTAAGCCCCTACTTGGTAAACCCTTGATTGCATGGTCAATCGAGCAGGCTCATGCAACCCCTGAAATTTCGCGGGTTGTGGTTTCCACAGACTCTCAGGAAATAGCTGCGATTGCAAGAAAGTACGGCGCCGCAACTCCATTCAGTCGACCTTCTCACCTCGCCACAGAATATGCTGGCAAGTGGGATGTCTGGCAGCACGCACTTTCAGAATGCGAAGCGTTTTTTGGCGAGCAATATGAAGCTTTTGTGGACCTCGACTGCACTAATCCTCTTCGGGATGTTTCCGATATCTCGAATGTTATTAATAAACTTAGAGAAAGAAAGTTAGAGGGTGTCAAGGGTGTATTTACCACATGTCCATCTCGAAAAAATCCATACTTCAATATGCTCGAGGTAGACACCAGTGGAGCTTTAACAATCTCCAAAAAACTTCAGACTCCTATTGTTAGGCGACAAGATGCGCCACAAGTCTACGATCACGTTGCAAGTATCTATGCACTCGAGCCAGAGTATCTAAGATCTGCATCAGGACTATTAGACGGCTATACAGAAGGATATGATATTGGGTATGCGAAAAGTTTTGACATTGACTCCCATATAGATTTCGTAGTCGTTCAATTCCTGATGGCGCGGCGAGAGACAAAAGAAATAGGTGGATGAGGGGAAATAAAGTGAACACCAAGTCTCAGTTGGATTCGTTTAAATGCGAAATCTGCTCTCAGGGCCCAAGCACAATTACCTACTCCGGCCCAATCCGAGACGGTAAACCTGGAAAGTCAATTCACGGCGAGATAAGAAAATGTGCGTTTTGCGGAGTTGAGCGACTGCTGGAGGAGTTTTGTCTAAGGCCAGAAAACTACGAGACATCGAGATACCGAGAAAATTTGGGCCAAGGAGTTTCTACCGATGATTTTTTGAAGCATGCTGACCCTAATCAACTTGGCAATCTCAGCGCTTTGGGCAAACTAAGTCTCCGTAACAAATCGATAGCCGACGTCGGCGCTGGAGGAGGAGCATTTCTAGATCACATATCAGGGATAACAGCGCAGCAGGTCGCAATCGAACCCACTCTCACTTACCACCACTCGTTGTCCCAAAGGGGCTTTCGGGTCTATCAGTATGTCAACGATGCATTAGAGCATCACGCCAATTCAATGGACATAGTTGTCGCCCTGCAGGTTGTTGAGCATGTTCAGGATCCAGTCGATTTTTTAAGAAGTCTCGCGAAATTACTCCGCCCTGGCGGCACGCTTGTAGTCTCTACACCTAATAGAGATGACATCCTTATGGACCTCGCGAAAGACGTATTCCCGTCTTTCTTTTACCGCACTCAACACAGATGGTATTTTGATATTTCTAGTCTTCTTTTCTGTGGTGAGATCTCAGTTGGCTCTAACTTTAAAAATCTCACTGTACAGCATCACCACACGCTTGGCCTATCTAATACCTTTTTTTGGCTACGTGATGGCAAGCCCAAGGGCAATACCCGGCTGGGTCCAATTACAGAAGATGCTGATTCTTTTTGGAGTCTTTTTCTAAGATCTAATGGTCGCAGTGACTCTCTGTTCTTGTTTGCAGAAAAAGACACATAAAAACTCTACTGCTCAACACGAGCAAGCATCGGGAAGGAGAATCAGGTTGGAGCTCTGCTCTTATTGCTTGACTTTATTTGAGTCCCATCTAAGTTGTCCAACGTATCAAGATTTAAGATGGCATAGCCGGCTTCTAGTGGGTGCAGGTATTAACAGATTTATCCCATGCAATACTTGCCAATCAGTGTTTTTCTCGTCCTCTGGTGAAGTAGACTTAGAACTTACGTTATCCCCATCAAGCCAAACTATTCGATGAAAGTACTGTTTGTCGGTCTAGGAAGTGCAGGGCAGCGGCATCTACAAAATATTCATGTGATTGCTGGCGACGATACAGATTTCATCGCTTTTCGCAGAACAGACTTCACAGAGAGCATTCAACCCCTAAATTACGAAAATGGTAAAGCCGGAGCAAACATCTCCAAGCCCATCTTTGTCCAAAACTTCTCGTCATTAGTTGATGCATTAGCGGAAAAGCCAGACTTCGCCGTAATTTCTTCGCCGACAAGTCTGCATGCAACTGATGCTGAGCCGATAATGTACGCAGGTATTCCTATCTTTCTTGAAAAACCGATCGCTCAATCTTTTGATATCGCTAAACAATTAGCCCAAGTAGCTAAGAAGACGCGGTCTATTACTTCCGTTGGATTCCAACTTCGCTTTCATCCTTTGCTACGTCAACTCCGCCGATCAATCCACAATGGGGAACTAGGCCAACTTCTTTTTGCTGAGGTCGTGGTTGGAAGTTATCTTCCTGACTGGCATCCTGATGAGGATTACCACATGTCATATTGCTCACAACGAGAACTTGGCGGGGGTGTCGTTCTCACTTTGATCCATGAGTTGGACTACCTCTATTGGATTTTTGGCCTTCCGACTCAAGTATTCTCTCTTCAGGCTGAGGATTCTCGCCTTGGCATTGAGGTTGATGTTTGTGTATTGACTACGATGCTTTTTGAGGATGGTCATCGATCTTTTCCAATTTACCTAAACCAGAATTACTCTGAAAAACCAGTTAGGCGTTACTGTAGAGTAGTAGGTGAAAAGGGAGCCGCGATACTTGATCTCGTAAACAACACACTGCAGTACTTTGACGCCAATGGAATGCTCACTGAACAATCTTGCCTATCTGAGCTCTCTCGAAATGATCTGTTTCTTTCTCAGATGAAAGCTTTCTTCGATTCCCTTAACGATCACGGCAAAATTGTTATTCCCTTGATAGAGGCTCTTCCCAGCCAACTAATTGCGGAACATATAGCACGATCTATTGACTCCGAAAGAGTCCAAAAGATCGAGGCAAAATCTTTATCTTTAAGTTGAGTTTCGAATGACACACTCCATCGCTGTCATAGGAAGTGGTCGGATCGGTACACGACATTTTCAGGCACTGCTGAAAGTTCAGACTCCGCTCAATCTCTATGTTGTTGATCCTGATCTCAAATCCCTAGGGTCTTCTCGAAACATATATATGGCTGAGCGTGATAGTCGACCCCACGATACACATAGAGTTCGGTTTCTAGAGAGTATTGAAGGGTTACCTAAGGAAATTGAGATCTGCATAGTGGCGACAACAGCTGATATCCGATTCTCTATTTCGGAATCTCTACTTGGATCGCGATCAATTCATTACATGATTCTAGAGAAGGTCGTTTTTCAGCGAAAGCGCGACTTTTCAATATTCAACCGATCTCTGAAAACTTTATCTGTAAGTGCGTGGGTCAATTGCCCGATGCGGGTAATACCACCGTACGCCAAAATACCCATGGAACTTGATCCCCGAAAGCAAGTAACTATGACTGTCACCGGGACGAATTGGGGCCTTGCTTGTAACTCTATCCACTTCATGGACTTCTTCCGATTCTTGACTGGAAAAGGTTTATTACAGATAGAGTCCTCGCTTACTGCGCCAGTTCCGACAGTTGAACGTGGTCACTTTTTTGAATTTTATGGTGAAGTAACTGGATTCAACGATAAACATGATACCCTTGAGATGTATTGCACAAAAGATTTGCAGGAAACATCTAAAACCTTTGAGATTGATATTCAAAACGGTAATAGCTTCCATAAAACATTTATCTTTAGACCCGGCCAAATTGAAATTCGTAATCGTTTTTATCCGACCGCCACTCCCATAGTGTGTGCTGAAACCTACCAAAGTAATCTTACAAATATTATTGTTGACGAGCTTCTCAAAACCGGCAATTGCGGCTTACCCCGATTTGAGACCTCTGCACTAGACCACACCCTTCTGGTGAATAACTTCCTAGATAGCCACGGCAACCACGCTGCCTTTAAGAATCAGACTTGCCCCATTACCTGACAGCGAGAAGATTTAGCCTCACGTTTGCAGAGTATCCGGCCTCGATATAGAATTTCGGTAGTCCAACTGCCCTCGGAATCGACAATGTATGATATTTCCTTTTTCTCTAAGTCCGAGCAAATAAAACGCCGAATTGTTCAAGGCAACGCCACGAATGATGATGTTGTACAACTTGAGGCACAAATAGATAGTTTACGCACTCGACGCCCCCGGCTCTTTAACGTTGAAACATCCAACTTCTGCAACATGACCTGTGTCATGTGCCCCCGAACAACGTTAATGACACGGGAGAATCAGTGGATAGACGATGAACTTTTCGAGGGAATTCTTGACCAAATTTCTCCTCATTCGGAACCTAACCTTCAAGACTTCTGGAAATTTGTCGAGGAGACATATGGGGTCACCTTTGACAGGGCGAGTGAAGATGCTTTTTATTTCTATGTGGTTTCCAGATGCTTAATTTTGCACGGATTCGGCGAGCCTTTAGTCGACAAAAATATCGTCAGAAGGGTGCAGGCCTGCTCTGATAGAGGAATTCCAACATACTTTTCATGTGTTCCCGCAAATATTAACGTCCGGCGGGCTGGTGATGTGATGGAGGCCGGCTTATCAGTGCTCAAGTTCTCGATCGACAGCCTTGATGATCTGGGAGCAAAACGGGTACGCGGCAAATTAAATAATTTTCGAAAGGCTTTCGATACGATCCTCGACATTCTTGAATTAAAGAAGGAGCGAGGCTTCAACACACTGATTGTCCCATGCATGATCGATTTAGATTCATCAGATGAATCAAGGGCGATGCACGAGGAGTTTTTGCAATTGTGGGACAATCTTGATGTTTTTGCTTATGTGAAAAGTCAGGATAATAGGTGGTACCATGAAGATGATGAGAAGTTAATCAACAAGTCGCACTATGCGTTCCAATATTGCGAGGCGCCTTGGATCTCAACCACAGTGATGGCAGATGGCTCAGTGGTGCCATGCACGCAAGATTATGACTGTGAAATGGCTTTAGGAAACGCTAAAGAAGACAGCCTAGAAAACATATGGAATGGGGAAAAATACGCCGCTCTGAGAAATTTCCATATTACCGGGAATTTTCCAGCCGGTCATAAATGCAAAGAGCGGTGTGATATTCCCAAGTTATATCAGTATTTAGCAAATAAGAAAACGTAGGGCCGCAGCAATAGAAGGGTTTGGCGAGATCGGCTACAAAGTAGTAAGTGGTGCGCTTAAGAGGGCAATCGCGCTAAGTTGTGGCACTACTGAGTTTCTGGTACGACGACGGCACCACTAAAGAATTAGAGCGCACATTTTCCTACCTAGCGATCAGCGGTGTGTGGTGACTTAATCTCTAGTAGAAAGTCCACGAATAACCTAGATTGACGATCAGCCGCCTATGCTCCCATCGAAGTCTAGGCTCGGCACGAGGATTTCAGAAGTGAAATTTTTGGGGACTCAATGTCTCACCATTTAGCAGACCCCCGGTGAGCCTTCTCAGAATTGGAATTGTTGGCGCCGGAAAGATCGCTCAATGCCACCTTGATGTGCTTGCCGAGCAGAAATCTTGTCAGGTAATCGGAATAACATCCCGATCTCAAAATAAAGCTTCTGATCTAGCCCAGCGTTATAAGATACCCAGCGTCTACAAGACCATTGATGATCTGGTCACTAAAGGTCGCCCTGACGCACTCCTGATCCTGGTTTCAGCGGACCACATGTTTGATGTCACCAGCTCTCTTCTCGATCACAAAATTCCCCTATTCGTTGAAAAACCACCCGCCCTTAGTCTCGCAGAGACTGAGGCCCTAGCAGACAAAACAAGCTCTCTTAACGTCTCGACCATGGTCGGCTTGAATCGAAGATACTACTCTATCTTCAAAAATGCTCTGCGCGCTCTTGATGTATCTCACACCATTTACGGAGTATCGATAGAGGGGCACGAGAGGTACTGGACCTTAGCAGATATTCCCGAGAAGGTTCAAAAGAACTGGATTTTTGCGAATTCTATCCACCACATTGACCTTTTAAGATTTTTTGGTGGAGAAATTTCTCATCTTGAGTGTTTTGCATCGGCAACGCGGGAGACATCTGGTGATCAGTTTATCGCCAGTGGGGTATCTAGCTCCGGAATTCTCTTGAACTATCTCTCTCATTGGCATTCCCCAGGCGGCTGGTCCGTCACGCTCTTTTGCGACCATAAAACAATAAAGTTCTCACCCCTCGAACAAGGTTTTATCTATTCCACCGACGGGAGTTCTTTGCCAATTACTCCTGACAACTGTGACACTGTTTTCAAACCAGGGTTCTATCATCAAAGCGTCGCGTTTCTTAGAATGGCGACTTCAGGGATTCTTGAGCTCCCTGGCCAGTCTCTCATTGATGTAGTAGCAACTTCCCAACTGGTCGAACAGTTCAAACGAGCGGGATCTAGAGGCTTAGGTTAAGATAAAGCGCAGCTTTCACAGCCCGGTAGCGAGATATCTGCTCGGCCTAACATTCCAATAATTTATCTTCATGAAGCAGCCCGAGATACAAATCAACAACCGAAAAGTTGGCGAAGACCACCCGCCGCTTATCATCGCAGAAATCGGAATTAATCATGATGGCGACTTTGAAAAAGCTATCAAAATGATTGACGATGCTATCGATGTTGGATGCGAATGTTTGAAGTTTCAGTGTCATATTTTGCTGGATGAAATGATTCCGAATGATGTAGTACCTCCTAACGCAAATAACTCGATCTGGGACATTATTGCTCACTCTTTGCTTAGCCCCAACGAGGAGGCAAGAATAAAGCGCTATGTAGAACAAAAGGGCTGTTTATATTTATCCACCCCATTTTCTCGAGCGGCGGCTAATAGGTTGGAAGAGTTGGATGTGTCGGCATTTAAAATCGGGTCAGGCGAATGCAGCAACTATCCTTTGCTCGAGCACGTTTCACGGTATCGTAAACCCATAATTCTCAGTACGGGTATGAACGATTTTTCTTCTATTGACAAGGCCGTGGCCATCCTAAGGAGGTTTAAGGTGCCGTTCGCTCTATTGCAGTGCACTTCGATCTACCCCACTCCACCTGATAAATTAAATATTGGCGTGTTATCTTCCCTCCGGCTACGATACCCAGATGCTGTAGTTGGCCTCAGCGATCACTCTACTCAAAATTTTTCTGCTATCGCTTCGATTGCGCTGGGTGGTTCAATAGTGGAAAAACACTTTACTTCGAATAAAGACTGGTCCGGTCCTGATAATTCCATGTCCATAGATCCACACCAGTTGCAGGAGCTTATCGTTGCAACGAGGGTCGTAAAGGATTCCCTCGGGTCAGAGAAGATGGTCTTTGCTGAAGAAAAAGAAGTAGGAAAATTTGCATACGCGACGGTAGTTTCTATCAAGTCAATTGAAAGCGGTGAGGAAATCACAACGGGCAATGCTTGGGTTAAACGCCCCGGGACAGGGGAAATTACTGCCGAAGATTTCCCAAATGTTCTTGGAAAACGTGCAACCGTCTCTATCCCAAACAATACACAGTTGCAGTGGTCGATGCTCGATGGGTAACGTGCGGCGGATATTATTTGTTTCAGGAACTAGGGCTGATTATGGGAAACTTCATCCCTTGATCTCTGCTCTAGAGTCTGATGCCCTCTTTGATACTCATATATTCGCGACTGGGATGCATCTTCTAGAGAAGTTCGGGGAGACCGTGAGGGAGATTCAACGAGAGCACAAACAGATTTATCTTTTTAACAACCAAGCATTCGCCCACTCCATGGACGTAACCGTGGCAAATACGATCGTCGGCTTTTCGGGCTACGTTAATGAACTTAATCCAGATATGATAGTCGTCCATGGGGATAGACCTGAAACCCTCGCTGGGGCCATAGTTGGAGGGCTGACAAACAAGTTAACGAGTCATATCGAGGGTGGTGAGGTTTCTGGGACTTCAGATGAAATGATTCGGCATGCTGTATCGAAACTCTCCCATGTCCATTTTGTCGCTAACCAGTCTGCTAAGGAGAGATTGATAAAGATGGGAGAACTTGCTAGCTCAGTCTTCGCCGTCGGATCTCCAGATATTGACCTCATGCTGTCTGACTCTTTACCGAGCATAGAAGAGGTTCGCGGTCACTATCAGATTCCTTTCGAGAAATACGCTATTGCTGTCTATCATCCAGTTTCCACCGAACTAGAAAGTCAACCCACAAGAACAAAAAACTACATAAAGGCTTTGTTATCGTCCAACTTCAACTATATTGTAGTTCAGCCAAACAACGATCCCGGATCCGAGATAATAAGGAAGCAAATCTCGGACTGCCTCCCTCTTGACGCAGACTTTCGAATCTTTCCGTCGATTCGATTTCGTCACTTTCTGACTTTATTAAAAAACGCGAGTTTTGTGATTGGAAACTCTAGCCTAGGGGTGCGCGAGGCACCTATTTTTTCCGTTCCTACTGTGAATATCGGATCACGACAATCCAACAGGGCGGCAGCGGAAACAATAATTGATGTCGAAGAAACTGAATCCAATATACTTGAAGGCATTCGAAAAGCGCTAGAGGTGGCGGAAGAAAAGCCACCGCCTACATTTGAATTTGGGCAAGGAGACTCGGTTCAGAAGATGCTCACTATCCTAAAAGATGACTTCACTTGGAATATTCCAAAACAAAAGCAATTGCTTCTCTAATCTAGAATCTGATTGCCCACGCAAATTGGGCGTCACGGTTTACTGCGCAAATACCAGCTTATAGTGTCCTCTAGTCCTTCTTTCAAGGAAAGGCCGGCTTCCCAACCGACAGCTTGCTTTATCTTTTGAACATCTGGATAAAGAGCCATATTCTCACCTGCGCGATATGGAACTTCTCCATACTGAGGCCGTCCATCACCAATAATCTTTATGACAGACTCAATCATATTTTTGATAGTAACTGGGCGCCCAGAACCCACATTAAATAAGTTACCGACTGCTTCATCTTTCTCAAAACAGGCAAAAATAGCTCCTACGGTATCTGATATGTGACAAAAATCTCGTAATTGCCCGCCCTCTGATACCGGGAATTCTTGTCCTGAAATACATCCCTTGATTATTTGAGGAAGGAACCGTCCGAAATCTTGTCCAGGACCATAAGTTAGAAATAACCTAAGCACGACAGATGGAAAGCGGTCTGTTTTTGCGAGTGTGTGCAGATAATGAGCCGCGCAGACCTTGGCGGCTGAATAAGGGGATATTGGGACCTCTCGCATATCTTCCCGCTGTGGGGCAGGTGCAGAACCATACTCGTCGCTACTCCCGAGTTGAATAAACCTAAGAAGTCTATCGGTGAAGAGCGTCTCGGCAAGGCGGGGGAGATTGCTAAAGTGATCCCTAAATACCTGATCACCGCCATCTCGAAATTTCGCGTGGTTAATGTATCCACCTGCATTTACCACATAATCGAACTCTCGATCCCTTAACAGCGCGATTGAATTCGGATCCCCCAGGTCTCCCGCCAGATAAGTGACCCCAGGAAGTACGCCTCTCGCGTTAGGGCCTGATACAGAAAAACTTGTGGTATTAATTTCTCTTCTTATAGCCTCCGCCACAATATGCCGCCCGATAAACCCTGTACCCCCGACGACTAAAAGATGGCTACCCGCTAACTTAGCCAAGGAAGAACCCGTCTCTTTGCTAATTCCTCCAGACTATCGCGATCTCTTTTTGTATCCATGCAGTGCCAAAACCCATCATGCCTAAAGGCGCCCAGTTCTCCCAATGTCGCCAGTTTCTCGAGGGGGGCCTTCTCGAGGATCGTGTCATCACCATCAATATAGTCAAGAAATTCCGGTTCAAATACAAAATATCCTCCATTGATCCAACCGCTTTTAGTTTGTGGCTTTTCTTTGAAACTCTTAACCATCGAGGCTTCCATCTCTAGCTCTCCAAAACGCGCGCCAGGATGAACAGCGGTTACAGTTGCTAATTTCCCGTGACTACGGTGAAAATCCAATAACTTATTCACATCAACGTTAGTAAGACCGTCCCCGTAAG
>MDTB01070451.1_pt1 | contig 10158 bp, 8 predicted proteins | sample 811161 | NCBI WGS metagenome assembly MDTB01 (sample SAMN05326650, study PRJNA326480) | marine metagenome | isolation source: seawater | place: Mediterranean Sea | collected 2009
GGAGATATAGCTATTAGTTATGAAATAGTTAATAAAAGATCCAAAAATTCTTTGTTTGATCATGAACTAGACAAGATGTGGATACATGGTTACTTACACCTGAGTGGACACGATCACATTAAATATAAGGACTTTAAAAAAATGTCTAAAAAAGAAAATTTAATATTTAATCAAATTAATTTTTAAATTGGCACAAATTTTAAATAATAAATTTTTCATAATTATAATTTTATTTTGTTTAGGAATTCTATCCTCATATAGCTTACCTCCATATAATTATCTTTTTATAAACTTTTTTACATTTCCATTTTTGTTTTATATTCTGGTCATTAATCTTGATCGTAATCTAATTAATAATTTTTTTATTGGATGGTTTTATGGTTTCGGGTATTTTTTATCTAATTTGTATTGGATCTCAAACTCCCTTAAATTTGATGAAAACTTTGAAAAATTAATTATTTTATCCATTTTATTAATTCCATTTCTACTATCTACGTTTTATGGATTATTTACTTATTCACTAAAGTTTTTAAATATAAAAATGAATTTTAGTTCAATTTTAATTTTTTCATTAACATTTTCTATTTTTGAGTATTTAAGAGGATCAATACTCGGTGGATTCCCATGGAATCTAATTTTGTTTAGTTTAGTAAATTTCATTAGTTCATTGCAAATACTTTCTGTTATTGGAACGTACTCACTAAACTTGTTGGTTATAACTTTTTATACTTTGCCAATAATAATTTTTTTCAAGATTAGAAAAATAGAAAAATCAATTATTTTATTATCAGCAATTTTAATTTTATTTTTCAATATGTATTATGGATTTAATAAAATTAAAAAAGTTGAAAACACTGCAAATAAAACAATCTCTCCCTCAATAAAATTAGTTTCGCCCAAGTTTAATATAGAGAGATTTTTTATTGAGGAGCCAATTGAAGATAAAATTAATGAACTTTTTGAAATTGGTCATCCACTTGACAAAGATTTGCTATTAATTTTTCCAGAAGGTATAACTAGTATGGGTGAAATAAATCAATTAGATAATAATTTTGATAAAATTTCTAGTCTACTAACAGATAAATCAAAAATAATCTTAGGCATTACTTTAGATGATGGAGAAAAAACATTTAACTCATTAGCAATATTTAACAAAGAATTTAAATTAGAAAGTAAATATAATAAAAACAAACTTGTTCCATTTGGAGAATTTCTACCTTTTGAAAAATTTTTAAGTAAATTAGGTTTAAAAAAAATAACCCACGGTTATAGATCTTTTAGTTCATCAAATGAGAGAAAAATTTTAAATGTTGGTAACATTTCATTCTTACCTTTAATCTGTTATGAAATTATATTTTCTGGCGCATTAAATGAAAATAAAAGAGAGTATGATTTTATTTTAAATATTTCTGAGGATGGATGGTTTGGAAATAGCATTGGTCCTGTTCAACATTTTTCTCACTCTATACTTAGATCTATCGAAGAGGGAAAAGATGTTTTAAGAGTTGCTAATAATGGAATTTCTGCTCATATTACTCTAAATGGTAAAGTTAATAAAAAACTCGACTCAACTGAAAAGGGAACCATTGAAATAAATTCGGTTTCTAAAGCTTTTCCCTCATTCTTTAGTATTTATGGCAATAAGATTTTCTTTTGTTTAGTATTTATTTATATTAGTTTTATTTTTTTTTTAAAAAGATTTAAATGAAAAAAAATTATTTATTTACGAGCGAATCGGTATCCGAAGGCCATCCAGACAAAGTATGTGATAGAATATCTGATATGGTTGTAGATACTTATCTAAGTGCAGAGCCTCAGTCGAGAGTTGCTTGCGAAACTTTAACCACAACCAATAAAGTTGTTTTAGCTGGAGAAGTAAGGGGACCTGAGATAAAAAAAGATGATTTAATTCAAAAAGTTAGAGATTGTATTAAAGATATAGGATATGACCAGGATGGATTTACTTATAAAGAAAATACTAAAATAGAAAGTCATTTACATGCCCAATCCGCAGATATTGCAATGGGCGTAGATTCCTCTGGAAATAAAGATGAAGGAGCTGGAGATCAAGGGATTATGTTCGGATACGCATGTAACGAAACTGATTTTCTTATGCCAGCACCTATACATTACTCACATAAAATTTTAAGGTTAATGGCAGAGGATAGAAAATCTGGGAAATTGAAAAATATTGAACCCGACTCAAAAAGTCAAATAACAATAGAATACATAGATGGAAAACCGGTCAATATAAAGTCAGTAGTTATCTCTACACAGCATTCAGCAGATGTGAACCAATCACAGGTAAGAGATCTTGTTAAACCCTATATTTATAAGTCTATACCTAAAGATCTATTAAACAATTTAACTGAAGAAGAAATTTATATTAATCCTACTGGAAACTTTGTAATTGGCGGACCTGATGGAGATAGTGGATTGACAGGAAGAAAAATAATAGTCGATACATATGGTGGAGCCGCACCCCATGGAGGTGGGGCATTTTCCGGAAAAGATCCTACAAAAGTTGACAGATCCGCAGCATATGCCTCAAGATATTTAGCTAAAAATATCGTTGCATCCCAAATAACAAATAAATGTTTAATACAACTGGCCTATGCAATTGGGGTCTCAAAACCACTTTCAATTTATGTAGATCTATATGATAACGACGAGAAAAAAAATAAACATGTTGAAGATATAATAAAAAAAAATTTTGATTTAAGTCCAAGAGGTATCAGAGAGATGTTAGGTTTAAATAAACCTATTTATGAAAAATCAGCTGCTTACGGACATTTCGGTCGAGAACCAGGCTCAGACGGCTCTTTTTCTTGGGAAAAAACTGATAAAAAAGACATTTTTAGCAAGTAAAAAGTTGAAAATTTATGAATATTTAATATAAAATTAGGAAATTGTTGATATATCATAATGGGCTTCGGCCCATTTTTTTTTGGTGAAAAAATTATGTTAAATAGAAGAGCTGATAAACTTGAATTATTGAGAATTGCTGAAGCGGTAGCTTTGGAAAAATCAATAGATAAAGAATTAATTATAAATTCTATGGAAACTGGTATTGCAAAAGCTGCAAAATCTAAGTTTGGTAATGAGAATGAAATTCAAGTCAATATTAATAGGGAAAATGGAGATATAGAAATATTTAGAAAATTAGTTATAGTTGATAAACCTGAAAATAATAATAAAGAAATTAGCATAGAAAACGCAAAACTTGTAAATAACGAAAAGAAAATTGGGGAAGAAATTTTACAACCTTTGCCCACATTTGATTTTGGAAGAATAGCAGCTCAAACTGCTAAACAAGTTATAAGTTTTAGTGTAAGAGAGGCAGAAAAAGAGAGACAGTTCAATGATTTTATTGACAAAAAAGATACAATTTTAAGCGGGATTGTTAAAAGATTAGAGTTTGGGAATGTAATAGTAGACCTAGGTAAAGCAGAAGCCATTATTCAAAAAAATGAATTAATTCCAAGAGAAAATATTAAGGCTGGTGATAGAGTCAAAGCTTATTGTTATGATGTTAGGAGGGAACAAAGAGGTCAACAAATTTTTCTCTCTAGAGCTCATCCAAAATTCATGGAAAAACTTTTTATTCAAGAAGTACCCGAGATTTATGATGGATTAATTGAAATTAAATCTTCTGCAAGAGATCCTGGTAGTAGAGCGAAAATTTGTGTGAAAGCAATTGACACATCGCTGGATCCAGTTGGTGCTTGTGTAGGCATGAGAGGAAGTAGAGTACAAGCTGTTGTTAACGAACTTCAAGGAGAGAAAATAGATATTGTAAATTGGTCAGAGGATATATCTATAGTAGTTTCAAATGCTTTATCGCCAGCTGAGGTTCAAAAAGTAAATGTTGATAATGATGTTAAAAAACTTGATGTAATTCTTACAGAAGAAAATTTAAGTAAGGCAATTGGAAGAAGAGGTCAGAATGTTAGACTAGCTACTAAATTGTTAGATTATGAGATAAATATAATGACAGACCAAGAGGAGTCTGAAAAAAGACAAGAAGTTTTCAAAGAAAGAACTGAAAATTTAATGAAAAATTTAGAGGTTGACGAAACTTTAGGACAACTATTAGTCGCAGAAGATTTTTCTAAAATTGACAAAATCAAGGATAGCAAGGTAAACGATCTAACAAAAATAGAAGGAATAGAAGAAGATACAGCTAAAGAATTAATTGATAGAGCAGCAGAATTTCATAAAAAAAATGAGGAAAATATTCAAAAAAAAATTAAGGACCTAGGATTAGACTCTGATTTAATTGAACATAAAGGCTTAACCCCAGGCATGTTATTAACGTTAGGTGAAAAGAAAATTTTAACTTTAAATGATTTTGCAGATTTAGCATCAGATGAAGTAATTGGTGGTTTTGATGTAATAAAAGGCGAAAGAGTAAAAATTAATGGTTATCTTGAAGATTTTGCTTTGTCTAAGAAAGAAGCTGACGAGTTAATAATGACAGCTAGAGAAAAAATTTATAAAAATTAAGAGATGAAAAATGGAAAAACCAAAAAAAAAATTAACTATTTCTGGAAATATCAAAAAAATAGATTTAAATTTAAGAAATTTTAATAATAAAAATAATACTCAGATTGTCGAAAAAAAGTTTACAAAACCAGTAGGGAATTATACCCCAAATTTTAAAAAAAAATTTAAAGCAAAGTCTATTTCATCAAAATTAAGCGATTATGAGAAAAGGAAGATAGCAGAACAAAAAGCTATGAAGGGAATAAAAAATGACAACAATTCTAAAGAAAAAGATGGTAAATCAAAGTTTTCAACAAAAAAAAGAGAGACCAAATTAACTGTTTCTAGAGCATTAAGTGAAGATCTAGAGTTCAAATCAAGAAGTCTTGCATCAATTAAAAGAGCAAGGGAAAAAGAATTAAGAGCATCTAAGGATAAAATGTCAGATGAGATGAATGCTAATATCAAAAGAGATATTAATATACCAGAATTTATTACAATTAGAGATCTTGCAAACAGAATGGCTGAACAGTCATCAAATATTATAAAACATTTGATGGGAATGGGAGTTACTGTTACTATTAACCATACTATTGACTCAGACACTGCCGAATACCTAGTTAAAGAATTTGGTCATAATCCTTTAAGAGAAAAAAAAACAGAAGAAATAATAAAGAATATAAAAGACTCTAAGTCGGAAAATCTTAAAAGTCGACCACCAATTATTACCGTTATGGGACATGTTGATCATGGAAAAACTTCAGTTCTTGATGTGATAAGAAGTACAAATATAGTTTCTGGCGAATTTGGTGGAATTACTCAACATATTGGAGCCTACCAGGTCAAAAGAAATAATGAAAAAATTACATTTATAGATACGCCTGGGCATGCTGCATTCACAGAAATGAGAGCGAGAGGCTCAAAATTAACTGACATAGTTGTATTAGTTGTTGCAGCAAATGATGGTGTTATGCCCCAAACAATTGAATCTATAAAACATGCAAAAGCTGCAAAAGTCCCAATAGTGGTTGCAATTAACAAATGCGATCTCCCTGATGCGGATCCTCAAAAAATTAAAAATCAATTATTAAAACATGAGCTTGTTGCGGAGGATTTATCTGGTGACACAATAATGGTCGAAATTTCAACTAAAACAAAAAAGAATATTGACAAATTGCTTGAACTAATTTTGTTACAAGCAGAACTTTTAGATTTGAAATGTAATTTTAACAGTAATTCAAACGGCATAGTATTAGAATCAAAGATTGATGTAGGGAGAGGGGCAATAGCAAATATAATAGTTACATCTGGCAATCTAAAAAAAGGAGACTATTTTGTTTGTGGAACTAAATGGGGGAAGGTAAGAGCAATAATAGATGATACTGGTAATCAAATAAATCATGCTTTACCGTCAACCCCGGTAGAAGTCTTGGGTATCAATGGTGCTGCAAAGTCTGGAGATGATTTTTTAGTTTTAGATACTGAAAAAGAGGCCAAATCTTTGTCTGCAGCAAGAGTTGAAGAAACAAAAACATCAAAAAGTCCTTTAGCAATCTTTACTCAAGAGTCTGCTTTTAAAGACAAAAAGTTAGAAGATTTGAACATTATTATCAAATCTGATGTGCACGGATCATCTGAGGCTATAAAAAGTGCGATTAATCAAATCAAGCACGATGAAATCAAAACAAAAATAATTTTATCAGACGTAGGCATGGTAACAGAAAGTGATGTCAATTTATCTAAAGCATCAAATGCAATTTTGGTGGCTTTTAATGTAAAACCTAGTAAGGAGGCTAAAAAGATTGCTGAGCAAAACAAAGTTAAAATATCGTCATTTAATATCATTTATGAATTAATTGATTTTGTTAAAAGTCAGATGTCTGGACTTTTATCTCCTGAAATTGAGGAGAAAGTAATTGGTTCAGCTGAAATATTAGAAATATTCAAGGTATCAAAAGTTGGAAAAGTTGCAGGCTCTAGAGTTATTGATGGTGAAATTACTCAGGATGCTTTGGCAAGAATAATCAGAGACGGCTCTATAATATACAACGGAAAAATTAGCACAATTTTCAAGGAAAAAAACCAAGCTAAGCAAGTGTCAGCTGGATTAGAATGTGGTATATCGTTTAAAGATTTTAGTGACTTTCAAAAAAAAGACATTATAGAAGCCTATAGCTCTACAACTACAGAAAGGGTTATTTAATTTATGACAAATTCAGGCAAACCAATTAGCCAAAGACAATTGAGAGTAGGAGAAATGGTAAAACAATCTTTAAGTATGACTTTTTTAAAAGATGAAGCAAAAATTCCAGACATCAAAACAAAGGAAATTACAGTTACTGAAGTTAGAATGAGTCCTGATCTTAAAACTGCTAAAGTGTTCGTACTACCTTTGGGTGGAAAAAATTCAGAAGAAACAGTGTCAAAATTAAGAGAATTTTCTTTTATTGTTAGAAAAGTTCTATCAAAAAAAATTATGATGAAATTTTTACCAAAATTGATTTTTGTTAAAGATGAGTCATTTGATTATGCAGAAAAAATTGAAAATTTAATAAAACAAATTAATAAATAGAGAAAAATATGAAAAAAAATATTCCTGCTGCAAGTTTACATGAAAAAGACTCAGGATCTTCAGAAGCCCAAATAGCTATATTAACAAACAAAATTGAGATGTTATCAAAACACGTTAAGCAGTTTAAAAAAGACAAACATTCATCTGTAGGTTTGTTAAAAGCGGTTAATAAAAGAAAAAAACTTTTGAAATATTTAAAAAATAATAAGATTGAGTCTTACAAAAATATATTAACAAAATTAAATTTAAGGAAATAAATGTTTGAGATTTTTAAAAAAGAAATTGAGGTTAGTGGAAAAAAAATTAGTTTAGAAACTGGTAAAATAGCAAGACAGGCAGATGGAGCGATAGTTGCTACATGTGGTGAAACAGTTGTTTTGGCAACTGTTGTAGGAGCGAAAAAAATAAATCCTGATGTAGATTACTTTCCACTATCAGTAAATTATCAAGAAAAGTACTACGCCGCAGGAAAAATTCCTGGCGGATATTTTAAAAGAGAGGCTAGGCCTACAGAAAGCGAAACCCTTATTTCAAGATTAATTGATAGACCCATTAGACCTTTGTTTCCAAATGAATTTAGAAATGAAGTTCAATTATTACCAACGGTTATTTCTTATGATAAAGAAAATGAAGCAGATATTTTATCTATTATTGCATCTTCAGCTGCATTAGCAATATCAGGTATGCCATTTATGGGACCAGTTGCTGCATCTAGAGTAGGTTTTATAAGTGGCGAATACGTTTTGAATCCAACGAAAAAAGAATTAGAAAATTCTAAATTAGATTTAGTTGTAGCAGGAACTAAAGATGCTGTTTTGATGGTTGAGTCTGAAGCAAAGGGTCTGACAGAACAACAAATGTTAGACGCAGTAAAATTTGGTCATAAGGGTTTTGTTCCAGTTATTAAAATAATTGAGGAACTCGCAAAAGAATGTAAAAAACCTGATTGGGTTGTTGAAAAGAAAGATTTATCAGAAGTAAAGAAAAAGTTAGAGGGTGAATTTAATAAAGATTTGAAAAAAGCGTTTTCTACTAGAGATAAACAAGAAAGATCAAATTTAATATCTGAAGTAACTGAAAAAGCTAAAAAGTTATACGAAGAAGATGAAAATTATTCAGAGTTAGATGTTATGCATGAATTGAAAAATCTAGAGAAAAGCATTGTAAGAACTGACATAATTGAAAACAAAAATCGTATTGACGGCAGAGGCTTGTCTGATGTAAGACCCATTAAATGTGAAGTTGGTATATTACCTAGGGTTCACGGTTCAGCATTGTTTACCAGAGGCGAAACACAAGCAATTGTTACAACTACGCTTGGAACATCTGATGATGAACAAAGGATTGAAAGTCTAGAAGGTCTTCAACGTGAAAGATTCATGCTTCATTACAACTTTCCACCTTTCTCAGTCGGTGAAACTGGTAGAATTGGGACTGGAAGAAGAGAAATTGGACATGGTAAATTAGCTTGGCGAGCAATAAATTCATCTTTACCAACTAAAGAGAGTTTTCCTTATACTTTTAGAATCGTTTCAGAGATCACCGAATCTAATGGTTCTTCATCAATGGCAACTGTTTGTGGTTCATCTTTAGCGCTTATGGATGCAGGTGTACCTATTAAAGAACCAGTTGCTGGAATAGCAATGGGATTAATTAAAGAGGGAGATGATTTTAGCGTTCTATCAGATATCTTAGGTGATGAGGATCATTTAGGCGACATGGATTTTAAAGTTGCTGGAACAAAAGATGGAATTACTTCTTTGCAAATGGATATAAAAATAACAGGTATTACATTTGAAATTATGGAGCAAGCTTTAAATCAAGCTAAAAATGGGAGAGTGCACATTTTAAATGAAATGAATAAGGCAATCGATAAGTCAAGAGATGGAGTAGGTAAGCATACCCCTAAAATGGAAAAAATAACTGTAGATAAAAAAGATATTGCAACGGTAATTGGTAAAGGTGGAGCTACGATTAGAGAAATAGTTGAAAAGTCAGGAGCAAAAGTTGATGTTAATGATGAAGGGATAGTTACAGTAGCAGCACCAGATGAAGACTCAAGAAATAAAGCAATGAAAATGATTAAAGATTTAACTGCTAAAGCAGAACTTAATAAAATATATAACGGAAAAGTTATGAAAATTATGGAGTTTGGTGCATTTGTCAATTTCTTAGGTAAACAAGATGGACTGGTACATATTTCAGAATTAGCAGAAAAAAGAGTTGCAAAAGTAACTGATGTTGTAAAAGAAGGAGATGAAGTAAAAGTAAAGGTTATAGGTTTTGATAGAGGCAAAGTTAAATTATCTATCAAACAAGCTGCAATTTAAAAATCATGCCGACATTTGGGAGTATCAAAAAAAAATTGTCAAAATACAAATTTGGTAAATATCTATTATTTGGCAGTTTTGCATTTTTTTTTATTAAAGGTTTAGTTTGGTTGGCAATATTTTTTGTTGCAAGCTATAGTTTAATAAATAATTTTTAATATAATAAATCGAAAGGAAAAATATGAAAAAGTTTGAGGACTTAATGAGCATCAGCAATGAGATAGACAATATAACAGCGGAAGAAGCTAAGCAAAAATTAAATGATCCTAATGTACAATTTATAGACGTTAGAGATAAAGATAGTTTTACAAAAGAAACTATTGGAAATGCCATGAATCTAGAAAGAGGCCTTTTAGAGTTTTATCTTGCTGATGGTAGTCCCTTAGAAAATGATTATTTTAAAAAAAATCCAGAAAAAGAGTACGTGGTGTTTTGTGGATTAGGAGGACAAGGAACACTAGCAACAAAAACCATGAAAGATATGGGAATCAAAAACGTAAAAAATATCAAAGGTGGAATGGCCGAGTGGGAGAAAATTAAATAAATAATATTGCCTTAATTTTGGTGTTCAAATTGTGTCTCTAAATTGTAATTAAGTTGAAATAAAATTAAAAATATATACCTTTAAATTACCATATCTCATGGTGATAAAGAGATCGATATCGCATCGGTTAAAAGCGAGTTTTGGAAAAACTAACAAGGAGTGTGTATGAAAAGAATGCACAGAGTTCTTAGTTTGTTTAGCCGAGGCTCAAATATTGCTAGGCTAAA
>MDTB01039811.1_pt1 | contig 10157 bp, 6 predicted proteins | sample 811161 | NCBI WGS metagenome assembly MDTB01 (sample SAMN05326650, study PRJNA326480) | marine metagenome | isolation source: seawater | place: Mediterranean Sea | collected 2009
ATGGGAACGGCAACTACACCCTGGGCCCGGTACCCTCCGGAAGCTACACGTTGAGTTTTGTCAAGACCGGCTACATTGAGGCCAAAGTCACTGAGTTTGAAGTGGCCGCAGGCGAGACAAAGACCTTCCCCTTCGCCCTCCCGCCGCGACCCGCCGAAATGTCTGATGAGGTGTTTGAACTGCAGGATTTCGTCGTTACTGCTGAAGAAGCTACAGCTCAGTTCCAAATCTTTATTGATGTGCGCAAAAATTCTATTGGTTCCGTAGATTTCTTGTCAGCGGAGGATATTTCGCGTCTCGGCGATAGTAACATTGCGTCGTTGGTAAAGAGGATTCCCGGCGTTAACGTTGTTGAGGGCAAATTTGCTGTGGTGCGTGGTTTGAGTGATCGATACAACAGTACACAAGTTAATGGTCTGCCATTGCCTTCTCCGGACCCCTTGAGACAAAGTTTGCAATTAGATTTGTTTCCAAGTTCTATCATTGAAACTGTCATTGCTAATAAAGTTTTTATTTCCAGCATGCCAGGTAACTCTGGGGGAGGCTCTTTTGAGTTAAGTCCTAAGGAGTTTTCAGATGAGTGGTATGCTCACTTGAAGTCAGGATACAGCACTAACGAAAATGTGGATAAGCTTTTCCTGGAGTCGCCTGATCTTAGCAGTGATGACTATTTTTACAATGGGATTGGGAACAGAGTGGGTACATTCTATTCTACTGGGACTTCCACAGTTTCAGGTATATCTTCTGAGGAAATATCATACAGAGATAGAATAGAGCCTTTTGTCGGTACCTCAGGCACTCCCTTGCACAATGTTAGTTCTGAATTTGGTTTCGGAGGTTCTTTCTTACTGGAAGAAAATGTGAGATTTAGATTTTTATTTGAAGGTACTTACGATGTAGATGCTACTACTAAGATTGGTAACGAAAAATTTATCAATAAATACCCTTTGAACTCTTTTTCGACTGGTCTAGTCGGCAACAACGGTCAAGCAGAGGGGATTCCATCTTTTTTTCTTGGTGGGCCTCGTTTCATCGCGGGGTATCCTACAGGGTTTGTCCCAGCTGGGCTGGTTTCTATTATCGATCCGAATTATCCTGATAATCTTACCGCTCTCTTTATCCCGGGTTCGGTTGCCCCCGGTGGCTCAGGTGACCTGGTTGAACAAACAGAATATGACTTAACTGAATCATCTATGACTGTGTCCAGTGGTTTGCTGATTGGTGGACAGTTTGTTTTTGGTGATCACTTCAACCATTCCTTGACTGTGACATCATTGCAGAGCAGGTTAACGGAAGATACTGTGACTCGTTTTAGTGGCGGCTCTGATAAAAGAGATGCACCCGGAGGACCAGATGTTTCCATTGGTGAAGATGGCACGCAAGTTACTCTTGAAACCATAGAATTCGAGGACAGAAAGCTTGAGGCTCTTCAGTTTACCGGCCAATCAGTCGATGATGTGGACAACCCCGGGTGGGAACTAAATTGGGGTCTAAGTTTTTCTGACACGTACAGCAACGTTCCAAGGCGAACAGAGGCTTGGTATCTTACCCAAGATGGCAACATTTTCCTAGAAGGCACAAGCCTGACGACTTCTCCGCCATTTTTAAAAGAAACAACGAGCTTTATCGAACAAAGTACTGATAGCTACAGGGTAGATTTGAAGCGGTGTATTGAGTCTCCGTTTGATTTAAATTCCAAAAGAGAAATCAAGTTATCTTTAGGGACCTATAATGTAGATTCTAAACGCGATGTTGAAGGCAGGAATGCAGCGTATATTGCGGAGTCGTTACTAGAAAATTTGAATTCTTCAGGCATTGAGAATTTCAACGATCAAATTCAAGACCTAGATTTCAGCGACAGCCTGTATTTCAAAGTCAACGGTGATCAATCTGTTGTTTTTGATGACGATGGTAATAGTGTCTACCTAAACAATGGAAGTTATCCCACTTCTGCGGAAGTGGAACAAAAAATTAAAGATGCCTACGTTAATCTTGAAATTCCTTTTTTATCGAAATTTAAGTTTTCCGGCGGGGCACGTTTTTCGAAGATTCATACATCAGTAAGCGGTTCTGCGCAACTTGCAGGAGATGATGGACTGCTCAGTAAAGGATACGGCGGAAGTTCGCTGGGGACAATTCTCAATCAACAGTATGTTTCTGCAACAGGTAACAGTAGTGCCGTCACGAACGCTTCTATTTTGGGTTGGGAAGACATACAAAACCCCAGCAACGAGCTTATCAAGGATTTTGTATTACCTTCGTTAATACTACAATTCGATCTCAATGATCATTTATCTATCAAGGCAAGTAAAACAAAAGCATATGCTCTACCTTCATTTCGCGAGCTCTCGCCATATTTTGACTACGAAGGCACAACAGGAGAAACTGTTCTCGGTAATCCCTATTTACAGCCATCTGAAGTAGATTCAGTGGATTTAAGATTAGATTACACCTTCTCTAATGGATCCTATCTATCCTGTTCTGTGTTCAAAAAAACAGTTGAATCTCCCATAGAAAAAATCAAGCTTAGGAATCAAGGTCGTGGTTATATAACATCATATTTAAATAATTCTAATGATGCTAACATAAGCGGATTTGAACTTGAAGCTAGGCTCAAACTTGAAATGCTCCCATTGCCCAGCGATTTATTGCTCTACAAAGTATTGAAGAATTTGTCTGTTGGTTGCAACTTCAGTTCAATAGAAGCAGAAATTGCTCAACAAGACGATATCAGGGCTACCTACACCAGCAACAAGGCCACAAATACGAATCCTGATGATATGATACCATTTGGGGCATTTTCTCCTAGTGAACCTCCAACTCACCGACGCCTCTTTGACCAGCCTGAGTGGCTGTTTAATGCTGATGCTAGTTACGAGTTTCCAGAATTTGGGACAACCTTAACACTTATTTGCTACGGCCAGAGCGATTTATTGTCTTCTGTTGGAGTCGGCAATGCTGAGAAAAATGGTTCTAGCCGACTTGATGAATATACAGACTCCTACTTTGATCTAAAAGCTAGATTGTCGCAGAGATTATTTGAAGATAGGCTTAAGCTGACTTTCAGCGCGTCTAATTTAACGGATAGTACCCGCAGGGTTGTATATGACCCTTCTTTAGTTGAAGACGAAGTAAGATATAGCTTTAAACTAGGTAGAACTTATTCATTTTCTGCGGAGTGGGTATTTTAGTTAACGCGATTGTAACAATTTAGCGACTACCACGTCACTTTATGTACGTAAGCTTGTGTCTTCCAGTCATGCTGGATCGAAAAACTAATAAACCTAATTATGAAAAATATATTATTACCGACATCTGCTGCTGTGCTCATTGCTACAGTGGCTTTTGCTAAGGATACTGAGAACAGCAACTCAGCGAGTCCTACCGCAATCACTCCTACAAACTTCCCGGGCGTAGTTGTTGATATTGCTAATCACGCTGGAGACCCAGTAAACAAAGCCTACAATGTTGTAGGTGAACTTGATCTGGCAGCTGATACTTCCTACATTCTTGATCGCCACCTGTTCGTTGTTGACGATGGTGTTCTTGACATCGAAGAGGGTGCAGTTATCCGCAGTCAGCCAGCTACAGCTACTCAAGCTCCAGGTAACATCTTCGTTACCAAGGATGGACGCATCGAAGCCCAAGGCGCACTCGACAATCCAATCATTTTTACTACAGCCATGGACGTTTCTGGCAACCGCTGGAATGGAACTAAGGCGTTTTTGGATGCTACTCCTCACACTTCCCCGCTTGAGCTTAGCAAAGGTCTGTGGGGTGCTCTTACTGTGTGCGGTGAAGCTCCAGTAAACATGGGAACTGTTGATACAGGCACACCTGGCGAAGGTTTCATGGAAGGTGTACCAAGCGATTACACAGAAATGAACGTTGCTAATACTGCATCAGCTGATAGCCCATCTGGTTCCTACGATCCACGTATTGTTTATGGTGGTCACCTTCCAAATGATGATTCCGGCTTCATTGAGTATGTTTCTATTCGCTACAGCGGAAACGTTGAATCTTCTGACAATGAAGTCCAAGGCTTGACACTTGGTGGTGTAGGTTTTGGTACTAAACTTGAGTACATCGAGATCTTCGGCTCCGAGGACGATGGAATTGAGGTATTTGGCGGCACAGCTTCTATCCGTAATCTTGTTATCGTCGGCCAGGATGACGATGGCTTTGACGGAGATCATGGCTGGATTGGTTATGCACAAGATGTATTAGTCCTTAATTCTTTCGGCAGCTGGAATTCTGACCATGCTGTTGAGCTTGATGGTGACGACACAGGTGACTACTACCCAGACGGTTCTAAGGGTGATGACGACAATGTTGTTCCTGATGGTCGTCCGTTTGCGAATGCTCACTTGGCAAATTTCACTTGCATCGGTATCTCTGTTACTGATGGCACATATCCTGGTGGACAAGACACTGCTATCCGTTTCCGTCGTGGATTCGGTGGTAGCTTCAAGAACAGCATCATCGCCGAGTTCCAAGATTCTACAGTAAACAATGAAGGTCTTGAGATCGACAACACAGCTGGTGGCATCACTAACTACCAAGATAGCAAAACCCCTAGCCAGGGTGCACACATTAACTTTGTGACCCTTGCTGGCTACCAGACAGTTCAATCTGGTGAGCGCGCGAACAGAGGTGAGCTCGTTGTTGCTGGTACTACTTGGTGGAATGTTGCGAACAACACCACTACTGGTGTAGCTGAAGATTCACACAGTTCAGAGCTTGCTATCATGGCAAACTCCACTGATTGGTCTACAGGTAATGTTGTTGTCAATCCTTATTTTGGTAAGTCATACGGCGGAGCTCTTGGTGACAACGGTGGCGTAACACTTGCTGACATACGTGCTGGGACATTTAACCCAGTGCCAGATCCACAAGCTACTGCCGCTTGGGGTAATACTGTATCTCTCGGTAATACTTTCTTCGTAGAACGTTCTTACCGTGGTGCTTTTGAGCCGGTTGCTAATGGTACAACACTTTGGACAACTGGTTGGACAGCTCTTAACAAGGCTGGTATTATCGTAAGCTCTAACTAATTTATTTACATTCATCCGGCAGGTAGCATTTACTGCTACCTGCCTTATAGTTAACTTAATATGAAAAATTATATATACATAGCCGCTTTTGCGCTAACTTCCTCAATCGTTTCTGGCCAAACTCTTGTTTCTGGTTGGGATTTCTCTAGCTCTAGTGCTAACGATCTTACTGTTAACAAGTCTCAGATTGCTCCTGAAGCTGGTCTATCATCTTCTGATGGCACCATTTCCATGGGTAGCATTCAAGGCTTTAGTGGTGCTCTATGGGCTACTACCGGCAGCGGTCTTAATTCTGGTCTGGATGTAACTACTGGTGCAGCTAACGACAACTTCGACGCTAGTAGCGCCGGCCTTGTAGTAACTTATAATTCTAATTTCATTGCTGATGAGGTTGTTTTCCAGGCTACACCTACGAACCTATCACAAGCTCCTGCTGGCACTACAGGCTTTAATGCCTGGTCTGTCAGCTATGCTGGCGTTTCTAGTTCTAGCACCGTTTCACTTGGCTGGTCTTTCAGTACTGATGGTACAAGCTATACAAGCATAAGTAGCGATACTCTGTCTTCTTCTGATAGTGCTTATTCATTAAGCGGATTTGCAGACACAGTAACATCTGACACGCTATACCTAAAGGCTGAAATCAGCAATTTCACAGAGGGTAGTTTCTCTCTGGATAACATTGCTGTCTATGGTACAGCCGTTCCTGAGCCAAGCACTTACGCAGCACTCTTCGGTTTTGTTGCCCTTGTTGTTGCTATGGTCCGCCGCAAAAAGTAATTTTATTTTACTCATAGTTACATGGGTGCTTATAATAGTAAGCACCCATTTTTTATGACTAGCCATGAGACTAATTAGATTTAAAATAGGCATTTCCACTGTCATTGCCATGGCCAGCGCAGTTTTGCCTGCAGTAGCGGATCTTAGTTTGGTTGGTGTTTTTGTTGTTAATGACCAAGTTAAAATTTGTTTAGTAAATAACACTACTTCTTCGTATTTCTGGCTTAACGAGGGTACCTCAAGGGGGGATGTAACCTTTAAGAATAATACATGGGATAGAAATTCAGTTACTGTAGAATATAGAGGTGACCTGATCGAGCTTAGGTTAAAGCAGCAAATTGAGCATAGAGACAGATTTACTGTTGAATTCAGTGGAAAAACTGGCCGCAAAGACGAATATGAGGAAGCGGTTGATCAAGCAGTGGAATTTATTCTCAGGAATCAAGGTAGTAAGATTTTGGATGCACCCCTTTCAGCCAGTTTGAAAATCCGTCTTAAAAACTCGCTTTCAGCTTCTAAAAACAAATCAGAGGTTTCAAAAGCAGCTATTGATGGGGGAAGCACAAAGGCGCGAAATAATCTGGATTTTTCAGAGGAACCGAGTTTTTACAGGGATTTTGAGTTAGCAGTACAGATCAGGTTGCAATCAAAGATCAGAAACTTCCTGCACAATAAAGCTAAAAATAGAGGTGGTAGTACGTATTTTGACAAAGATGCTAATTAACTCAACCGATGGTGAAAGCGTTAGGCTTCGTTCTTACGTTTTGCTCTTCATGTTGGCTCTACTGCCTTTGGTCTTCGTCCATGGCATTCAACGGGTCAGCAACTTGCCAAAGGAAACATTTGTAGCATTGAGTCTGGCATGTATAATAGGGGTTTTGGTTTTAGAGAAGCGAAAAGACAAAAGGGAGATAAGTATCTTCGTTCCAGCGTATCCCTTAATCCTTTCTTTGTTATTATTGTCCTTCTCATGGGTCAGTGTGATTTGGTCCACAAATAAACATCTAGGATGCCATGTCAGTTTACAGCAGACATACTGTTATTTACTGTTTATCATAATCATTCTCTCAAAGCCTAATGCCAGAGAGTGTTTGTATTTGGCAGCAGGCATTCCAATTGGGGCAACTTTTAATTCTGCTTTAGCTTTATTGCATTACTGGACTGACTCAACACCATTAATTCATGCAACCGAACTAGGTGGTACATTTCTAAATAAGAATTTTGCAGCGCAAGTTAGCGTTATAGCAGCTCCTTTTTCAGTTGCGGGCTTTTGGGTCTCAAGCAATGTTTACAGGGCGTCACTGTGCGGATTTAGCTTCTTGATTTTGTCGCTTCATGTTATGCATACTGGATCCAGGTCAGCGTTTCTGGCATACTTGCTGTCTACATTATTAATAGTCCTTTCTATTACTGTTTTTAAGCGTTCTGTAGCGTTTCCAGTCTACATTAATTCCACGAAGAAACTAATATTTATTATATTTACTTCACTATTTCTTGTAGGGATAAACTATACTGATGAAGGATTTAACAATAAAACATCTTACTTGTTGAATCGTTATTCGAGCATTTTTCAAGGGAAGAAAGCAATAGATTCTATTAATGTAAATATTGATAAAACGACTACAGTTCAGCCAGCAATTAAGGGCGGAATTGGTAGACTTCAAGGGTGGCGTAATTCTATAGAAATTATTGAGGACAATCCTATACTAGGTGTCGGTGAAGGAAATTTCCAGATCATCTACCCTATTTACTCAAGCTATGACGGAGGGATTGCATTTAGTACAGAAAGACAAAACTTGAGATACTTACATAACGAGTATCTTGAGTTCGCCGTTGAATATGGACTAGTTTTATTTTCACTACTAATGATCACTATAGTTCTGTACCTAATTTTGAGTATAAAAGCCCTGATTCGTTCCGACTCAAAATTATTACTTCCTTTTTTTGCGGCGCTAATCTCTATTTTAGTCACATCTTTTTTCAGTTCTCCTCTGTTCTGGCCTACACAAAAGGTGTATCTTGCAATTATTCTTGGCGTTATAACATCTTTGATCTTTCGAAATAGAGAGATTCGTCTGAAGTTAATGCCTTTTAGCTATTTGTATTTAGTAATAATACTTACTGTTATAACTACGTTTAGCCTTGCCAGATTTACCAACCATGTAAAAGCCGAGGCCTTATACTTGGATTCTTTGGGATATATTAGAAAAGAACAGTATAACAAAGCGAAAGAATGCCTGGTCAAATCTGTTAAAAAATACCGCGCCTACCAGCATGCCTTGATGACGCTTGGAGCTGTTCAGCTACACTTAAATGAAATCCCACAATGTATAGATACTTATGACAGGCTCCTGAAGCTCTTTCCTTATGATTATCGCGCTCTGTCAAATTCAGTGACCGCGCATCTTAAGAACTCAGATCTTAACAATGCCCTTGAACAAACTCTTACCATACTTCAAATCAAGCCTAACGATTACGCGCCTACAATTCTTGCTTCGAATCTTTACCGGGCTTTAGGGCAACCCATAAAGGCAGAGGCGTGTTTAGTTGGTCTTGCCTATTCAGTAAATGGCAATTCCGAAGTGTTTCGGCAGCTCTCAATCCTATCATTAGAAATGAATGATCCCGTTAGGTCAGAGTATTGGCTTGATGAGATGCGTAGGCTAGGGTCAGGAAAATGATCTACATCGGCTGGTACTGTAGAAATATATATTTTAATGGATGTATTTATTGAATATTTCGTACGCTTTTCTCTGTTCTTTTGCATCTAAAGCTAAGACTGTCTTCAACTTGTTTTTTTTAATTTCTTTGGTTTTTAGGATAGCTAAAAGTCTTCCACTAGCATCTATTAGTATGGCTTTATCTTCGTTTATATCTCCTATATTTATATAATGTGCGAACGATTTGCTTTGTAATGGATGTATTGCTGGACTATTCCATTCTATGTCTTTCAGCATTTTTATATACGTGGTCCGGTCTACCCCGTAAGAGCATAACATGATATCCAAGCTGTAGTTTTTAAGTACGTCCTTTTGCCTACTTAGTTCTTTAATCTTTCTGACGCTTTTGCTGTCTTCGAAGTTCGTGAAATAAATCAATTTGTAATTCCCATCGACATCCGCATTTACTATCTCGCGGAATTCACCTGTATCGATTATAAAAATCTGCCTATTTAATCGTCTATTGAAGTTTTGGAATACTCCTGAATTAATCGAGACTTTCATCATCTCTATTAAATTAGTGTTCTCCACTTTAACTATATGAATACCTTCTCTGCCGAAGTCTATCATTGCGCCAGACTCAAGTACTCTGACTAATACACCTCTCTTGTCTTTTCTTATCGAGAGATCTTCTGAGATATAATCTTCATTGATTCTCACGAAATCCGGCCAGAACTTTGACAATAGAGCCGGGTTTTCGCTATCAAGGAGTGCAGTTATAGTACACTTATCTTCAGCTGTTCTTGAGAAACATGTTAACATATTAAGAGCAATCAAGACTATGCATAAGTATATCTTCATGGTTTAATATCAATGTCTTTAGGTATAAAATAGTGGTTATCAACTCCTATGTTTAAGCTTATAGATTCAATTTTTATGACAGATTCAATTTTATTAGAATTTTTAATTTTGATTTCTACTGGTATTTTTATTTTAGAAACAATATCAAAGTCTAAATATTCTAACTCAGTAACGAAATGCCCATTATATTTAGCTACGATACTCTTAAGCATCATGTCACTGTTCGATAATTTTGCTATGATCGTTGTGTTTTCCCCATCAATAATTTCAATAGATGTGGTTTCTTCATTGATTTCTGTTAGCCTTGAGTATGAGTATTTGCTTTTCTTAAACTCTACGGATAAGGGTTGTAATAAAAAGGGCATAATGCCGGAATCTATATCTATTGCTAATATTTTCTCGTTATCTAGAATTTTTTTGAAATCGTCAATAATTCCATTGAACTTTTTGGTTTGCCAATAGTTCTCTCCATCGTGTAGCACAACTAATTGCATGTCATAATTGCCGTTTTTTTGAGGAATATCTACTGTTGTTCTTACTAAGTTCGGGGCCTTCTTTAAACTACAAAACCTATATTTTACGTCATTTTGTGTAATTACGCCAATATAGCGGATGCTCTCGACCTTGTTCCAGGCGCGCCAGCCGCCCATGGCATCGACGTGGACCTTGAGGATGCGCTGCAGTTCGGGATCCTCATTGGCATGAGCCGGGAATGAGGCCGCTAAGAGTAGGCAAAGAGATAGAATGACACTTCTGTAGGTTAGCACAGAAGGAATCTACTTTTTTATCCTCGATTGTCAGTGCG
>MDTB01198839.1_pt1 | contig 10157 bp, 9 predicted proteins | sample 811161 | NCBI WGS metagenome assembly MDTB01 (sample SAMN05326650, study PRJNA326480) | marine metagenome | isolation source: seawater | place: Mediterranean Sea | collected 2009
ATTATTTATTTCACTATTAAAATTATCTCTCGAGTTATTTTTTGAGTACAGAAGCCAACTTATATCATCTATAATTATTAAACCATTCTTTTTTAAAAAATTATAATAATGGTAAAAAATTTTAGCAACGTGGTCTGCATCATGAAAACTATCGATGTAAATCAAATCAAGTTTTTTTGGTATAAATTTTTCAACTAGCTCAAAATTATCATCTCTTCCATGTATAAACTTCCATTTATCAGATTTAAATTTATCTCTATAATCATCAATGTCGACTGAATATAAAAAACCATCATTTTTTTCACATATATTTAAAAACATTTCTGTAGACTGTCCATGCCTTACTCCGAATTCAAGGATGTTTGGCTTATCCATTGAACTTAGGTCATTCAGAAAAGTTTCAGTTAGTTTTATAAAATATTCATTTTCCATTTTTAAATATTATTTTTTTCTGTATATAAAATAACAATTATTACAAAACTTAATTATTTTAATATCTACATTATACTTATTCATATACTCAAAAAATCTAAATATTTCCTCTTTTTTTATGCCTCCAGATAATTTTTCTGAACTACTTCTTAATGTTGGCAATTTTTTTTCTTTTGTTTTAAAGAACTTTTGAAGAAGCAAAAAAATTAAATCTTTTGTTTTATAAGCATAGGATAAGAAATATAATTTGATGAAGTCACATTTTGATTTAAGGTTGTTGTTTTTATTAATCTCATAAATTAATTTTTCAGATACAAATTTATTTTTATCTATATAAAAAAATCTATTTTTAAGTTTTTTAAAATTTTCTTTTTGTATTTTTTTAAAATTAAGATTTGAATTAATAATATTATTTACTTTGTTGACAGTATTAACAACATATCCAAATTTATTTGTAAAGTTTCTATCATAAATAAAACCTTTGGGTCTATAAGTAATCAAATTTTTTTTCATACCAGCAGTTTGCAATCCAACAGCAGAAGAATTATGCACCACATATTTGCTACTGTATATCCATGGAGTTACATCAAATTCTTTCGTTACAAAGACATTTTTTCCCATTTTTTTTACAAATTTTTTCCAATCATTAATATTTTCACTTGGATGGGGCCTTATAATAAAATTATAATTAGGATTTTTAAGTGATAAAAAGTTAATTAATTTAAGAAATTTTTTTAGTAAAGCTAAATCTGATCTTCGTTGTTTATATTGTTTAAATCTAGCTTTATCATTTTTGAATTTATGCCAGTGTTCGTAATTTCGCATAGATTTTTTAATTTCTTTCTCTGATGTTACAAAACTACTAATTATTAAAATTGTATTTTTACCAAATTTTTTTTTAATTTCTGATAGTTCTTTTTTATATATTTTTTTTATTATTGAATGTTTCCAAAAATCTATTCTGGGAGATCCAGACAAAATAAATTTATTTTTATAATTTGAATATCTTTTTTTCCATTCTTTATAATCAAATTTTCCCCATGTGAAAAATTTATCTATTTGCTCAACATTTTTTAAACTGCTTCTATATGTAATAAATTTATTAATTTCTTTAGAAGAAGAATATTGAAATCCTCCTTCTTCATCTAATACAAAATAATTATTTTTTAAATTTTTAATTTTTTTTATATGAGGAAGATCGGTATGATTCATTGACTTATAAAAATAATTTCCTGGACTGAAATGTCTAGTTGCTCTGAATATTCCTTGCTTACTACCTACAAAACAATAATAATTTTTTTTTAAAGCAAACAAAGACATTAATAATCTTGGCATCAATTCTCTAGATTTAATCTCAATTGGAAAAAATAATAATTTTGTCATTTTATATTTTTTTTCTAATTAAATTTGTTTTTTTTATTTCAAATATATGGTCACAAATTTTCAGTAACTCGTCATTATGTGAAGATATGATTAAAGTTTTTTTGCCCTTTAATTTAAGTAATAGTCTGAACACATTTTCCTCATTTTTCTTATCTAAACCAGTTGTAGCTTCATCGAAGAAAATTACATTTGGATCTTTATATAAAGCTCTCGCAAAAACAATTCTTTGCGATTGTCCACCAGAAAAAAAAGATCCTCGCTCACCTAAATTTTTGTTTAATCCTTTTGATTTAATATCTTTATATATTCTAAGTTTTTTCAAAATTGATATTACTTTAAATTTATTAATTTCGAATAATTTTTTTCCGAAACCAACATTTTTGAATATATTTGAATCAGTTATGTAAATATTTTGTGGAACATAACTTATAATTTTGAGCCAACTGTTATTCGATTTTTCTAAATTTTTTTTATTTATATATATACTTCCACTTACTGGTTGGAAAAGTCCAAGCATAAGATTAATTAATGTGCTTTTCCCAGATCCGCTTTCACCCTTAATTCCTATTATTTCGCCTTTTCTTATTTTAAATGATATATTTTGAAGTACATTTTTTTTAGTACCACTATATTTGAAAGTTACATTGTTGAATTCTAGCTCTTTGAAATCATCTATTTTTTTTTCATCTTTTTTTTTATTATAAGTTTTTTCTGCGTTCTTTAGTTCATTGTAAATATGATTTGTTGATGCATATAAGAATTTTAAAGTATTTAATGAATTTAAAATTTTAACCATTGAAGGTAAAATTTTGTAAGCAGCTGCTAAATAAACTGCAATTAAAGGTATAATATTAATTAAACTTTTTTCATTAATAATAAAATATCCAATATAAGAACTTAATAAAAAAATTATAATTATTTCAAACAAATTTCTAGGTATCGCATTTAAAACTACAAGATACTTAGTTAAGTTATTCACATTTTTTTTACTATTATAATGTTGATCTCTTGCCTCTTGCTCTGATTGATAAACCCTAATTTCTTTGACTGATGATAACCCTTGAATTAAATATTTAGTATATTTGTCAGAAAAAAATAATCTTTCTTTACTCCATTTTTTCAAAAAGCTGTTAATTGGACCCATAAAATAAAATGATGAAAATAAACAAAGAATTAGAAAAATTAATAAGGTTGCAACTGGGTTAATATAGAGCAGAAATAAAGATATAAATGATAAGATTATTCCCTCTGTAATCAATGTAATCAATTGCTGTAAAGTCCCTTTATAATTTGACATTTCAACAGTCAAATTTCTTACATAAACTGATGAATTATTTTTTATATATCTTTCAAATGGTTGGTTAATATAATATGAAAATAATTTATCTGATAAATACACATCAAAAATATTTAAAAAATTTTGCTGCCATTTAGTAAATAATACTATTAATGTATTTTTAAAAATAAAAATTATTAGTATCATAAATAAAATTAATAAAATAAACTGATCACCTCTAATGTTTAGATAATTACTTAAAGAGCTTAGATAATAATTGTTATTTATAAAATCTGGTTCAATTATTATTTTGATAATTTGGTAAATTATTCCTATTCCTAAAGTTTCAAAAATCGCTGTAACAATTAATATTAATCCAAAGTAAACACTTTTAATTTTGAATGGTCCTAAACTACTCCAAATTTTTTTTAATAAATTCATTTATTTTATGTTTAAATATATCTAACTGCTTGACTGTTCAAGTTATGAACGTTAAATATGTTCAAAAAATGAACAAAAAAAACAAGAATAGTAATGAAAACCAAGAAGATCTGAATATTTTAAGGATGATATTCAAAGATCCCGACGTAACTCAAAGAAAAATGGCAAATAAGCTGGGTTTAAGTCTAGGTAAATTAAATTATTGCCTCACAAAATTGAAAGAAAAAGGAATTATCAAAATAAATAATTTTAAGAAAAATCCTAACAAGTACAAATATATTTACTTGCTTACACCAAAAGGTATTTCCTTAAAAACAAAATTAACCTTAAATTTTATGAAGAGAAAGATGAAAGAGTATGATGAATTAAAAAAAGAATTGAAAGAATAAATGTCAAAAAAAAAATCACCTGAAAAAATTTTAGTAATTGTGCCAGTAAGAGGTAACTCAAAAAGATTAAAAAATAAAAACGTATTACCGATAAAGGGTATGCCAATGTTTTTATATGTAGTTAAAAAAATAATAAAATCAAAAAATAAACTTAGAATCATAGTTTCAAGTGAAAACTCAAAAATTTTAAAAATATGTAAAGATAATAATATTGAATTTTTAAAAAGACCCAAATATTTATCAGAAGATGAAATTGAAAAACAAGATGTAATAGTACATGCGATGAGACGCATATCAAAAAAAGAGAAATTTTTTCCAAAAATTGTAATTTCTCTACAGACAAATACTCCTCAAATAAATTCAAACGATCTAGATAAAGCTATAAAATTTTTTAAATCAATATTCGTGGGAAAAAAAATAAAAGAAGTTTTTGCTATAGGTAAAGACAATCTTCAAAATGGCGCTTTTAGAATTATGACCTATAAAACAGTTTTTCAAAAAACCTTAAGTACTAAAGTTGGAGTTTTTAAAACTAACTATATAGACATACATAATAAAAAAGAATATTTGCTTGTAAAAAAAATTATTGAAAAAAACAAATGACAAAAAAGTTAAAATGTGCTGTATTTATTTCTGACGAAGGCTTTGGTCATATGGTTAGGCAGAGGGCTATTATTTCTGAGCTAATAAAAAAATACCCCTCAATAAAGATTACTTTATTCACTTCAAAAAATATTTTTTATCTTAAGGAGAAATTTGAGAATAAAATAAAATATTTAAATATAGCATCTGAGTTAAGAACAGTAAAAAATAAAGATGGATCATTAAATATTTCACAAACGAAAAAAGTATTTTATAATTGGGAAAAAAATATACCTCTTTGGAAAAATAAAGTTTCTAGATTTTTTTTTGATTTTGATTTTATAATTTCAGATTGCGTTCCAGAAGCATTTGATTTATCAAAAAAATTTAATATTCCTAGTTTCGGAATATGTCACTTTACCTGGGATTGGTTCTTTGAAAATGTTTGCAAAGTAAATCCTAGATATTTAAAAAAAATGGAAACTTCATTTTTGAAATGCGATTATTTTTTTTTTCCTCCGTTTACATCAAAAAAAATATTAAAAAAATATGAGAAAAAGATTGCACATATTAATTTTATAGTTGGAGATTTTGCAGAGAATTATAAAAAAAACAATTTTAAAAAATGTCTTATTATGGATAATGGAACTAGATCACTTTCAAGTTTAATTAACAAAACCGTACCATACTTAAAAAAGATTAATAATATAGAGTTCTATGTATGTATTGATCATTTAAGTCAAAAATTTAAAGAGCAAATATATATGTCAAATAATATAGTTCCTGTCTCAGGTCTTAAAAATATGCATGAAAAACTTTCTGAAGTAGATATTATTATAGCTAGAGGAGGATTTAATACTATTTCTGAATGCTTGGTTTTGAAAAAACCTGCCCTTTTCTTTAATGAAAAAAATAATCCAGAAGTAAGTGAAAATTTACGTTTACTCACAAAAGAACATAAACTTGCATGCTTAATTAATAAAGATGATTGGGGTAAAAATTTTGAGAAAAAACTGAATTCATTTATTAAAAAAGACAGCAAAAGAATCTATAAAAAATTAAAAAATAAAAAATTTAAGTTTAATGGTGCTAAGCAAGTTGTAAACATGATATCAAGAAAATTAACTATAGAAAGATTAAATGACTAAAATAATTGCTGAACTTTGTCAAAATCATAATGGCGATATTAAAATATTAGAAGAAATGGTTCACGCAGCATCGGAATCTGGCGCTGACTATGCAAAAATTCAATCACTTCATTCAAATGAGTTAACACATCGTAAGAGGTTTGATGAGGGGCTTATAGAGGGTGGAAAAGTAAAAGTAATAAAAAGACCATACAAAAATGAATATGATAGACTTAAAAAACTAGATCTTGAAGAAGAAGACCATTTAAAATTTTTGGAATTTTGCCATAAATTCAAGATTAAACCTTTAACTACTGTTTTTTCTCTTGGCAAAGTAAATATGATATCAAAACTTTTTAAGGAAGTAAAAATTTCAAGTTTCGATTGTGCGTCACATAGATTAATCAAAGATATATCAAAAAAAAATTTTGAGAATATAATAGTTTCGACTGGTGCTACATTTAATAGAGAAATTAAAAAAACTTGCGAAATTTTAAAAAAAGCAAAAAAGAAATTTTCATTGCTTCATTGTGTATCAATTTACCCTACGCCTGTAGAATACGCAAATATATCAAGGATAAATTTTTTAAAAAAATTTTGCTCAAGCATAGGGATAAGTGATCACTCTAATCCTGAAATAAGTAAAAATATTATAGCAGCTGTCTCCTTTTTTCTAGGTATAGACGTTATAGAAAAACACTTTACAATTTTAGAAAAAGATCAAACAAAAGATGGTCCTGTTTCTGTCAATCCTACACAGCTTAAAGAATTGGTAAATTTAAGTAGAATAAATAAAGACGAAATAAAAAAGTATATAGACGAAAATATAGATGATTACAAAGTTCTTCTTGGAAAAGAAAATAGAGATATGACTGATGTTGAACTTTTAAACCGTGATTATTATCAAGGAAGGTTTGCAAGTAGAGATGAAAATGGAAATTATATATTTAATTGGGAAGATAAAAGTTAATGAAAATAAAAAAAAATAATTGAAGGTTGTATAAAGTGTAATTCACAAATTTTGAAATTTGAGAGGATATTAAATTTTTATGATTTTTAAGAAGTATAATAAGTGCGTATTTTGCAATTCAAATAAATTGAGAAAAGAAAAAAAACAAAATACTAAAAAAAATTTTTACACAGAAGCAATAATGAATGACCTAAATATTTCTGAAAACAAACTTAAAAAATTTAAAGTTTATAGGTGTCTAAATTGTAAAATTATTCAAAATAACCCTTGGTTTTCAGAGACAATATCAAGAAAAATTTATTCTAATATTTATGGACAACATAATCGTAGCTGGTCAAATTTAATAAATTTTATAAGGAGAGAAAAAACCCCAAATCACGGAATTCTTTATGAAATGTTAATTAAAAAAATTAAGATTAAAAAATATGCTGAATTTAATAGTCCATTTATGGGACTGATGCTAAATTTTTTTAAATCCGAATATAAAAATTCAAATAATTTTTATAAGAGTATTTCTGAAAATACTATAAGTTATTTGTCCTCAAGACAGGTTGCTGGACAAAACAAAAATGTTCAAATTACATCAAAAATAAAAGCAAAAAATTTTTTATTAAATTGCAACAAACTAAAAAAAAGAAATTTAATTAAAAAAAAAAATAAAAAGTATTTATTTATAGATAATTCTAGTTTGTGTTGGGGGCAAAACGATAATTATAAATCTGTGAATAGTAAATCTTTTGCATCAGAATTAATTGATATTGATATTCTGGACATAAATCGAAAAAACGAAAAAATAAATATCGATTTATTTGGAATATTTCATACAATAGATCATACGTTTGAGCCAAGTAAAATATTTAATTTTGCGATTGAAAATAGCAAATATGTTGTTGTTTATTGTCATATAGATGAAAGATTAGAAAAACAACATTTGTTTTCAATTACAAAAGAATTTTTAACTTATTTAAAAAAAATTAAAGTATATTCAATTGATTTAACGGATAAAATAAAAAAAAATTATACAACACCAGAACTATATTTTCTTTGCTCAAAAAAAAAAAATTTAATAAATAAATTTATAAAATGAAAAAAAAATACTTTAAAAATAAATACTCTAAACTTGAGGTTAGTGAAAAAAAATTTCTTTTACCGATGCTTACACCTACCTCAAAAGGAACAAGATATTGGGAACCTCCACCTAAAGAAGGAAAGATTACAAAAAGATACTTTGGAAGAGTATTGCTACAATTGCATCAAATTCTTGGTTTATTATATTCATTAAACATAGAAACAAAAAATAAAAAATTTTTAGATATAGGAACGGGTAATGCGTTAATTCCACAATTATTTTTAAATTACACTGATATCTCAACAGCAACCGGTGTAGATCCCTATGAAGAAAACGAGCATGTTTCTAGCTGGCAGCCAAATAAAACTAGTGAAAACTTAAGACAAATTATAAAATTTATAAATAAAAATTCAGATAAGAAAAATTTTTATTTCAGAAAATATAAAAAATTTATTAATTTAGAAAATTTCTCATTAATTCCTCCAGATACAAAATTAAAGAAAAATAGTAGTAAAAAAGAATTTAAAAAAATTAAAATTGATGCGCATAAATTAAGTATATTAAATGATAGATTTGATATTATATACTGTAAAGCAATAGAGCATATACACAACTGGGAGCTTGTGTTTAAAAATATTAACAAAGTATCTAAAAAAGGATCTGTATTATATTTTAAACATAGATCGTTCTTTTCATATCTCGGGGCTCATAGATATGCAAGCATTGGTATACCTTGGGGCCATGTATTATTAAACGATAAAGAATATAAAAATTACACTAAAAAATTCCACTACTCAAGATCCAAAGAAATGAACCATTTCTTTTTTAAGGGTTTAGCTTACCCAAGATATTCTGTGTCTGATATGTGTGAAATAGCGTCAAAAAATAATTTTTATCCAATATATATATCTTCCGAGAAACCAAGGTACTTTAAAAAAATTTCCAAATTTACAAAATCTATAAATAATTTTTGGCCTAGTATTAGAAAAAATTATCCAAGAGTTTCATCCGAAGAAATTTTGAGTGGAATGTACCATATAGTTTTCAAAAAAATATAATGAAAAAAATTAAACCTAGGATATAAAAGAATTAAAATATGAATAAAAGAAATTATAAAATATATTCTGGAGACGATATAGTATCAAAAAATTCACAATGGAAATTTTCTGGAAAAACTGCAAAAAGTTTTGATAAACATATTTTGAAGTCAGTTCCTCTGTACGAATGGTCCCACGAGGTTGCATTAAAGACATCAGATTTCTTTTTAACCGAAAAAGGAAATTCTTATGACTTGGGTTGTTCAACGGGCACTTTTTTAAAGAGTATATCTAGAAGAAATAACAATTATAGGAAAATTAAATTCATTGGAGTAGATGAAATCAAAGATATGTGCAAAATTGCAAAAAAAAGAAATTCAAAAAATAGAAATGTTAAGATAATTAACGCTAATATTGATAATTTAAAATTTAAAAATAGTGCATTAATTACTTCATTTTATACTATTCAATTTATACATCCTTCAAAAAGACAAAAAATTTTTAATAAAATTTACAAAACTTTAAATTGGGGTGGTGCTTTCATCTTATTTGAAAAAGTAAGAGCACCTGACGCTAGATTTCAAGATATGATTTCTCAGATTTATCAAGATTATAAAATGGATCAAGGCTACTCCCCGGATGAGATTATCTCAAAGTCGAGAAGTTTGAAAGGTGTAATGGAACCATTTAGTAGTAAAGCCAATCTAGAACTTTTAAAAAGAGCAGGTTTTAAAGATATAATTTGTATTATGAAATTCTTATGTTTTGAGGGATGGCTTGCTATCAAATGAAAAAGGGCTTTGATTTTAATATTTTTTTTGAATTTTTATAAATCTAGAAAATTTAATGCGTAAAATGAAACCAAGAATATATTTTTTAATAGAGACTAAAAAAAGAGAATTTGATTCAAGAATATACTTTGCAACAAAAGCAGCTGCATCGGGTTTTTCTGTAGTTATTGCTAAAAAAAGTGCAATTTTTGATAGAAGAAAAGATTTACAGAGAGGGCTAATTATTTTTAAGAGTATAGGAAAAAATAATGATGAAAGTATAAAAGAATACAAAAAATTAGGTTATATGATTGGTGCATTAGATGAAGAAGGTATGATGATGTTCAATGAAAAACATTATTGTAATGCCAGATATATAAAAAATTTAAGTCATGTCGATATATTTTTTTGTTGGGGGAAAGAAGAATATGATGCCATCATAAATAATTATCCAGAATTCAAAAATAAAGTTTTTATAACAGGAAACCAGAGAATTGATGTTTTAAAGAAAAAAATTAATAATTATTATATTCAAAGAGCAAAAATAATAAATAAAAAATATGGAAATTTTATTCTTTTTGCAACCATGTTTACTATAGCAAATCACAAAATGGCAGATTCAGAGAATAAAATCTCTGCGAATATTATTGAAGGCTTTGTCAAAAGAGGCTGGTCTAGAAA
>MDTB01012061.1_pt1 | contig 10156 bp, 9 predicted proteins | sample 811161 | NCBI WGS metagenome assembly MDTB01 (sample SAMN05326650, study PRJNA326480) | marine metagenome | isolation source: seawater | place: Mediterranean Sea | collected 2009
GCTAAACTAAAAGATTTTGAAAAGGGTGACACTACCTCTGGCTCTCAGACAATGGCATGTAGTGGAGATTCCTGCGAGATCGTAGATATAGGAGCGTAGAATGACAACGATAAACGCTAAAGATGTTTGTACTATGTGTGGTAACTATGTGGATGATGACTTGAAATGTCCTGAATGTACAGACTGTAAGCCACACTCAACAGAGGATGCGTTTGACTTACCTGAAAGTACGAATGCTTGGAAAGATTTATTTAAGGGGGATTATGATCCTGTCAACAGACCACCTCACTACCTTGTATCAGGTGGAGTAGAGTGCATTGACTACATGCGACAGATCTTAGGACTACAAGGTTTCATAGACTATTGTCATGGCAATGTGATAAAGTATCAACATCGTTATAAATACAAAGGGAAACCTGTAGAGGATATGGAGAAAGCACAGTACTATCTCAACAAAATGATAGAGGCAATGAAAGAGAAACATAAATGATTGTCAGTGCAGGTGTTATTTGTTTAGCTCTTAATGTGTACTACGAGGCTAGATCTCAAAGTACTGTAGAGCAAATTGCAGTAGCACAAGTTGTTATTAATAGAGTTAACGACAGTAGATACCCCAACAGCATTTGTGAGGTAGTTAAACAAGGTGAAAAAAATCCTGACGGTACAATGAAAGAAGACAGGTGTCAGTTTAGTTGGTACTGTGATGGTGCTGAAGATACCCCATACAATAAAAAATCTTGGGAGCTTGCATTAAGTGTTGCCAAATCTGTCCGTGATGGAAAGACAACGGACTTAACAGAGGGTGCAACACATTATCATGCTGTATCTGTCAAGCCTTTTTGGGCTAAGACTTTAAAAAAAGTTACAAGAATAGGTAAACATATTTTCTACAGGTGGGAGAAATAAATGAAGTGGAAAAATCTTGAGCAAGAGGCTAGGACTTTTAATAAGTCTCGTTGGTCAAAGCCTGCACAGAAAGCAAAACCCCTGACAACAAGACGATTCCTAGCAGGTCAAGCTATGGGTGGTCTTATTGCGAGGGGTCAAACGAACATGAAAGATGTGGCAAGAGAGGCATACTTGTGGGCAGACAGGATGTTGGAAGAGGATTAGTTTACTCCCATTCTTTTTTCCATAACATCAAAGCCAAAGTTTATTTCATCGTAGTTTTTAGCTTCATCTTCCATAATAGATAACAGTTCTAATCCATCTTTATGTTCAAGAATCTCAGAAAAATCCATACTCTCTAGGTTAGGTATTCCATAAACTCTACCTACCTTCTCCTTTATATTGTTAAGTTTACCCTTGTCAAATGTAGATAAATATTTTATATCTTTTAAATATTCAGGGGAGTAGTTTTCAAGCAAGTCAGTTGTTTGTTTTCTTAGTTTTTCTTGCAACCCACCTTGCCCAAGCAATAACTGTTTTTGAAATTTTAGATCTGCCATAAAAAAGTTAGGGTACTTTGCATAAAGTTGATGTGCAAGAGTTTCAAAAATAGGTGCGGCAAGTTTATCCATTTCGTTTTTTACTATTGGATCTCCATCCCATCTAGAAAATTTGTAACTTTGCATACCTATAGAATTAAGCATCATATGACCTAATGTATTTGTTGGCATTCGCCTAGCACCAAAAACTATTTTTCCATCACTGTAATCTCTCGCATATCTTGCCTCAAAACCCCTGACTATATCGTATCTGTTAGGTCTTACAACCTTATCACCTGTAATAGCTTCTTGAGCTACATCCATAAGACTGTTAATATATTTAAAAGCAGTATTGTAAGTCTTGTTACCTTGACGTAGATCAGGTATTGAACCATTGTTGTTAAATATATTAGACACAACATTAAAAGGTTCTAAAGGTCTAAGGATACCGTTTGTAAATCTCGCAACTCCGTCTGCAAACATACCTACAAATTCATTACTATCTCCATCTCCAGTAATAATGTCATACCATTTTTGACTAAAGTATTTTATCACTCTATCTGTATCTCTTACAGCAGAAAAACCTAAAGATAGACCAAGCTCAGTAACTAAATCAACAGGAATATTTTCTCTATTAAAGTTTTTAAGTATGTAGTCAACAGTTTCAACTGGATTTAATCCATTTAAGTCTTTAACTACATCCCTTCCATCACCACTTAAACCATGTGCTATTATTTGTGCTATTAATTCGGGTTGTTGAATAGGCCAATCAAACTCAGAGTTCATTAACTCTCCTTGATCATTGTAGTTTTGTTTGTAAGATCTTCCCTCTGAAACTTTTTCTATTCCAGAGTTACCATTACCAGATGCATCATAAAGAGTTCTATACACTAGGTATGTCCAACCAGTTGCCATCTTTCCCATTTGTTCAGATGTAACCATGTGATTAGGATCACCTGACATATCTCTCCATGTTGATCTTAAAAAATTAATACCTGAGTAATCTCCAAAAGTTGCTACAACAGTGTTTGCAAAACTTCCAAATGGAACTAGAAAACCTAAAGCAGTAGAGTTAGTCCATTTTTCTACCTCTGTAGCTATACTTAACCAAAAGTTTTTACCTTTTTCCCTATTTAAATTACTCCAATTTACAGATGCAGTTTGTCTTTGTGTTTGGTTTGCAGCTTTCATCAATACATCATCTACAAAAGATTGCGTATTAATTTTAAGTGCTGAATCCTTATCTTTAAAAAATACAGAGGGAGTAACACCATACTCTTTCATAATATATCTATTCATGTTATTAGTAAAAGCCCACAACTTTGTATACTCATCTTGTAGTTTCATTAATGAGAAACGTTGAGCAACCTTAGTTGTCTTGTCTATAACTTTTGCTGTAGTGGATTCTCCCATGTTAAACACTTCAGGACCTTTCATCATTCCACCGTCACCTGACATGTCTCTCATCAATTCTTCACGTACTTTAGGATTAGCGTCAAGCATCATCCTTGCAGTTTGTACGTTTAAATCTGGATCAAGAACAGCGGCCCCTCTTTTAGTTGCAGACATAAAGTTTGCCCAACCTTGTCTGCCATAATAGGCTGCTCTAGTTTGATCGTTTATTATTTTGTAGAATCCTGTTTGAGTTAGATTAGCTACAGAAGTGTAGTATTCAGCAGCTGTGTCTGCTAAATTTAAAGCTACGAAACCTTTTAAGTTTGTTCCTGTTGTACCCGGATGAGAAGTTAACATCCTTTTAAAAGTAGATAAAGCAAACTTTAATCTTTCGGGTGTCATTTTTTCGTCTGTTCTTTCACCTACCATAGCTTTAAAAGCTTTAGTTGCATCGCCATCAAACATATCCGTAGCAATTTTTAATCCTTTAACAGCAACAGATGTTACTTGATTGGTTCTAGCTCCTGAAGATGCAAGTGTTATATATCTAGATTCTAATTCTTTAGCAGTATAAGCTTTAAAACCTAGCCCAACACCAGTCATTTCTTCATAAGATTTCATAGCTCTTTCTACTACTTTATCGTCTAACCAAGTTATAGTGTTAGCCAGAATAGCAGTAGCCTTTTGATTTTCATCTACTGCATCTTTAGGAAATAACCAACCTGCATCTGACAAAGCTTCAAGATAGCCCTTAGTTATTTGTTCTCCATCTTTTGTTTTAACACCATTAAAAAACCATTGTAAAAAGTTTGCACTATTTTCATACTCTGGATCAGACTTATCTTTTAAATATAAAGAAGCTTCTTTTTTAGCCTCCTCCCACTTCTTTAAATCTTTTATATTACTTTTAATAATACCAAAATTAGTATCTACTGAGTTTACTAAAGGTTCATAACTCTCTAGGACTTTGTCTTTTACAATCTTAGACATAGGTTTTCCAGATCGTCTAACCGTTTCTATAACATCTTCAAAATTTAAAAAGTATTTCTCAAACAAAGGAGATCTTTTAAGTTCTTTATAAGCATAAGTTCCAGTGCCTACAGTTAATGGTAAAGCAGCGCCAGTTAAAGCAATAAGACCCAACCTATATTTATCAACCTCTTCTTGATTGCCCACCCTTACAAGATGCATTTGCTGACCTAAGTCAATAGCAACATTAATTGCCATATCAGGTAACATATATTTTAAAGTAGATGCTGCTAAATTTTTATTAGCAATACCTGCAAAGACTTTTTTTCTAGCTTGCAAAACAGATAAACCATTCTCTCTGTATTTTTTATATGAAGCTTTAGACAACCTATTCATACTTTCTGTCAAAGCTTTTTTACCACCTTTAGCTAGGGGAAGAGATACTAATTTACTTATGCCAAATCCTGCAAAGTTAAGGGGATCAAAAGCTAAACTTCTTCCGTAGTCCATAAGTGCATCGCCCATCTCTTTATAATTACCAGTACCTGAAAGAGATCCTTTAAAAGCATTTGGTTGAAGATCAAATAGTTTATAACCTGCTCCCATTCTTTCTCTCTCTGCATCAGTAGCTGTTATTCCTGCAGATATTTCCATAGAGGTTGTATAGAAATTACCTATCTCCCACGATCTCATATAATTTTGAAACTTCTCCCATCTTTTTTTTGGAGAAAACTTTTTATAATTACTAAACCCCCCAATTTTTCTAGCAACTTCCATCGGAATTTTTGTGCCAGTTTCAAATTTAGTTAGTCTTTGAATCATATTAGGGCCAAACCTAGCTTCAATATGGTCATCAACAACTTGCATAAGAGTAGAGTTATTATAAATTTCTTCAGGAAGTAACTCGTTCTTCTTTATTTTCTGTCCTGTTTCTAATAATTCAGGATAAGGAAGTTTTTTATCTTCATACTCTAGTCTTAATTCCATCATGTTATCTACATATTTTTCTACGTCAATAACACCGTTATCATTTCTTGCTACAAGTTTATCATTTAAATAATCTATATCATACCTAGTACCAATAGGCTTTCTCTCTTCCCCCGGTGGAACTTTTGGAAATGCAGTTGACTCTCCTGTAAGAAGATTCATTACCTCTGCAAAAGTAAGTTTGTCTTGTTCGGTATTTAAATTTTCCATATTATTTTACCCACCTTAAAACACCAGATGCCCCATAATATATTTCGCATACCCAAGAAATAAAAATTATTAAAGCTAAAAGTTTTGGTCTGTTTACTTCCCAAGGATGCATCCTTAGTTACTCCGTATATAAGAATTAATATCTGCAAATCTATCAGATCCTTCTACACCAAACTTACTAAACCAACTCTTCGGACTATACTCTTTATCAAAATATCCATACTTTTGTAAGTACTCTATCATTTTTTCTTGATACTCTAAAACACCTGTCCCAACAAGATCAGTTTTATCTAGATCTTCTTTAGTAGGTGAAGGTAATTTAAAATGTTTATCAGGAATAGTTTCATCCATAATATTTGACCCTGTAAAATCATAGTTACTAAACTGACCTTTAAGTGCATTGTCATAAATATTTTTAGTGCCATAAAAACTTCTTAAAAAACCTTTATCTATTTTACCACCTAATTTTAATTCCTCTAGTTTTCGTATTCTACCCATTACTAATTTAAGAGCTTCAACTGCAAAAACATCGTTAGGTAAATTTCCATAATCAGGTGATTTTTTATCTGTAACTGGAGTATTTAAATAATCATTTAGTTTTGTTCTGGTTATTTGAAGTTTTTCTATTTCAGTCTGATACCTTCTTGTTAGTTCCGTGTCAACAGAGCCTCTAATTTTAGTAAAAAACTCTGGATCAAAACTCTTTTTTTCTGGGTTTTTAAATCCGGGAACATCCATATTTTGAACAACCATATTTTGAAAGCCTGATAAAATACCTGTCATTAAATCAGTCATACCACCCGGATTTTGTTTTTCTAATCTTTGTAATAAACCTTCGTATGGCTTACTTTCTGTGGCACTATCAACAACTTGTTCTAACATCCTTGTAACTTCTTTTCTAGGAATGTTAGCATAACCTTGACCTGTATATGTTTTATAAGCATCTTCTAATGTTGTAACAATCTGTTCTCCTACACCTTCTTGCATATTAGTATTTCCAAGTAACTTAAATAAAGTTTCGTTTTCAACCTCCCATTTACCTTTTAATTCAGCTATTGCTTTTTTATTAGACATAGTTATTTTTTTACCAGTGCCACTTGTTCCTAAACTAAGACCAGTATTAAGACCAGTTCCACCTTTTTGTAAAATCTTTAATGTTTCAATCACCATCTTATCATTATGTTGATTGATACCAGTTTCATAAATTTTCTCACGCAGTTCAAACTCTTTAACATCTAAATCAAGTTTGGTTTGCAACATTTTTTGTTGTTGTTTATACTTACGTTGGTCACTTGCCCAATCATCATACTCCATTAATCCTGTAAAAAAACTCATGTTAAACTCTCCTACTCATAAGACCTTGCTCTGGTTCAACATCTGCAATTTCTTGTTGTTCTAACGGAACTACCTCTTCTTCTGGCATAGGCATACTAGCATCATCATCAAGCATTTCTAAATCAACTTCATCATCATCAGGAGAAGGTTGTCCACTTTCATTTATCATACCTTGTATATCTGTAATTCTTCTTGCTACTTTAGTAGCTCTTTCATCTAACAGATTATCAAAGCCCTCTTCAAAATCTATACCTGCGGCATTAAGTATTCCTATAATTCTTTCATGTGTAATAGGTGCGACATTAATACTGTTGTCTATGTTGTGTAGACCTTCCATTACAGCACTTCTTAGAATACCTTCATTCAAAGTCTTAACATCAACACCTTGTTTTGCAAAGTGAACAATGTCTTCTACTGATTCTTTAGTAGAAAGATTTTCTAAATGTAACTTAACAACATCTTGTAAGCTTGAAAACTCTGGAGGTCTTTCATAAGGTGCTGCTTTAGATTCAGTTGTTAGTGATTGTCCCGGTACAGGTAGTTCAAACGCTGTCATTTACTCCATCCTTTATATTCAAATTAGATACTATAACTTCTAAAAAAGCAGCTTCTTGTATTTCTTTAGGAGAATACTCAGGTTTCTCCTCCTGATTTTTAGGTTTCTTTACAAGGGATTTTTTAGATTGTGTAGATATATTTTCTGAGTTAGGTGAGAACTCTTGTTCTGCAAACCTTCTTAACTCTAACAATCTTTTTTTATAATCTAAACTCATTATCACTCTCCTGTTGTTACATCGCCTGCATCAGGAAACATCCAACCCCAAGCACCACCATCACCAAAAGGTGAGATACCTGTTGTTCCAAATAACAGTTTTGCAAAGAAGCTTGTCTTAGCTACATCTTCTTGCATACTAGTTTGCTCTCTAATACCTTGCAAAGTTTTATCTCCTAGTAGTAGTCTTGTAGTTCTTTCCATAGCATTCTCAGATCCAGTAAAAGCAAAGCTCATTATATCTCTTTCCCTCTGCCAAATCTGATCCATCACTTTATTAGTTAACCCATTAACATCTTTTGCGTATTGAAAATTAGATTGATTTAAAAAAGAATTGTTTGCTGTAGTTGTATCTTGTCTCCACTTAGCGTTAGCTTGTGCTATCTGTGCATACATAGATGCATTAAATTGTTCTCTTCCATTTTGTAATTCAGAATTAAATTTTAAAATAGAATTGGTTTCCCCAGAGTTAAATTGTTTCATAGCATTAGTCTGCGCTGAATTAAATTGATTTAATTGAGATTGCATTTGTGCAAAGAATTGATTGACTTGGTTATCACTTGATGCATTGAATTGAGAGTTAGCATTAAATGCAGCTGTATCACTAAGTAAAGTATTAGCCATAGTCTGTGCTTTAAATATCTCTGTTGCCTGTGCATTACTAAGGTTAGCCATGTCCATTTGCAAGAAGTTCTGTGCATTTTGAACTTGAGCTTGTTGTCTATTATTTAAACTCGCCATCTCTAGTTGAGATATCTGAGCCGCTTCTGCCATCACAAGAGCTTGCTTATTACTTAGGTTTGTCAAGTTCATAGTCTGTGCCATCTTAGCATTCTCTAATGCAACCTGCTGTTGAGCATTAAAGTTTATATTAGCAACTTCACTAACCTTTGCAGCATTCATTACCTTGGTCTGAAAGTTTTGGTCAAACTCCATCTGTAAGAAACCTGCTCTTTGTCTTGCACTTTCCAATGCCATCTGTTGTTTATTACCTGCATCTATCTGTGCTATAGGTAAAGCAGATTCCATTGCAGCTTGTATCATAGCTTGCCCTGCAAGAGAAGACGCAGATAAACCTCTTGCATTAAGCTGTGACATAACACCTCTCATTGCACCTGCTGCCCAAGGTGGAGTGTTACCACCCTCAAACTGATTCATTAATCCTGTTAGTTCATCTTGAACTGATGCAGCTTTTACTTGCCCTGTACCAAAAACTTCTCCAACTTTTCCTTGGTCAACAGTACTTCCTGAAACCAATTCACCTTGATCTAATACTCTTGTTGGTGTACCCTCTACAGTAGTTGCAGTACCTTGTTCAGCTTCCATATCAGATATCTGAGTAGAGTCCTGCGTCACACCATCTATTGTTTGAGATACAGAACCTTGTTGTGCTTGAGTATCGTCTAATACATTTTGCACATCTTCTTGTGTTTGCCCTAGATCTGCTTGTGTTACTTCTGGTTTATCTGGTGTATCGGCTGTAGTAACTTGATCAACCTGTGCAGGATCGTTTACTATTGGTGCTACCCCTGAAGTCTGACCTGTTGTAGATTCTAATACAGTACCAGTTTCATTACCTGTCATTTGATTAGGGGAAGCTGCAGCTACATTTTCACTAGGGTTAACAACTGCTTGACCTATTAAGTCACCTTGTTCTTGAGCCATCTCGTCTTCATTTAATGTAATAATATTACCATCTTTATCTTTTACTGTAACAGTGCCACCTTCATTCATTGCTGTAGTTTCTTGTTTAACAGGTACATATCCCTGTGGGATTCCTTGAGAAGCTGTCCATACACCCTCATTATTATAAACACCTAGTATGTAAGTGTTCATACCCATAGAGTTTCTGTATAATCTTTGTTCAAGTTTACCAATAGTTCCTGCTGCTGTTTTCTCTGCAAGAGTCTGTGGTCTAATTAATTGTGCCTGATCTTTAGCTCTTTGTTCAAAGTTCTTAGACTGAGCTTGAGTTTTAGATTCGTAAGTTGGAACATCTACTTCAGTCGTACCTTCTCCACCTTCTAACGTAGGGGTATCTGAAACTGTATCTTCCATTCTATTAACACCAGTAGGTAAGTTCACACCTTCAGACGTAAAAATTTCTAGTGCTTTATTAACATCTTCTGTAGAAGGTTCGATAGCAATACTAGCAGGAATACCTTCAGGAGCTACAGGTTGAGATGGTACTACAGGAGTATCATCAGTATTATTATCATCTTCAGTATCGTCATCAGTATCTTCTCCATTTTGTGTTGACCAAGTCGCTTTACCACCACTAATTAAATTATTATTATAGGCTTGCATTGCAGCACCATAATTAAGTTTAGCTTCTGAACCATCAGGAGTTTGTAACATAACAGCACCATCATCAGCAACATAAACATTAGCACCCTGATTAACTAAGTCAACAACTCTACTACCTCTTCCACGTAGGATTCCATCACGACCACCATAGTCTCTTGCACTTAGGTTATCAGCATTCATTTTTCCAAATTTTTCTTGGTCAGGCCCCGGATTCCAATACTTCCTACCTGACATCTTTGGATTACCAAAAGTGCTACTAAGGTATTGTGTTTGTTTATCAGAAAGATCTACTGTTTCTTTATTAGTAAGATCTGAACCTAGTGTATGACCACCTGAAACATTAGAGACTAAGTTACCTGACGAATCAAGATCAACAACATTACCTGCAGCACCATACTTTTTAACAGTGCCATCTTCCATCTCTTGTACAAGAGTACCTGAGTCATTTATGTAACTATTCTTAATTGCCATCTATTTAATCCTTGCTCAATACTTTGTCTAATTTATCTTCTACTCTATGCAATGCATCCATTACTTTTGTAAGGTCATCTCTCATCTCTTTACGTGTTACATACTCTTCTCTAGTTTTGTTCAACAGTATGTCTATACGTTTGACTTCTTGTATGAGTCCTCTGAATGCCCATACAGCAGGAGCTATTACTAGGGTTAAGATGATGTTCCAAAACATCCACATACTAATTTCCATTAACTACTCCTGAATTGATTTTAAATACCAGACTAGCCACCCTAGTCC